>AUXO014504597.1_pt1 | contig 14371 bp, 14 predicted proteins | sample 768731 | NCBI WGS metagenome assembly AUXO01 (sample SAMN02715735, study PRJNA202380) | gut metagenome | biome: sheep rumen | host: Ovis aries | place: New Zealand: Palmerston North | reverse complement strand
GCAAATGAAACAACAACAGAGAAGCCATCGATGAATTTTCCGAACCAACCATTAGTTCTCTTCTCACCAACAAATGGAGTCAGAAGATTACTCAATTGAGCATTCTTTCCCTTACGGAACTGGAAATATGCAACACCTAAACCAACAACAGCAAAGCACACCCACTGAGTAATACCCCAATGCAGATAACAGGTACGAATAGAGAAGTCTATTGCTTCCATCGTTCCGGGTTCTATACCGAAAGGTGGTGCTGCATAATGTGACAAGGGCTCAGCAATACTCCAGAAAACCAGACCAATACCTGTGCTACCACAAAATAGCATGGCATACCAGCTGAAAGTGCTAAATTCAGGTTTCTCATCGTCTTTACCTAATTTCACCTTACCATATTTGCTCAATGATATCCATAAGCAGAAACCAATGAAAGCGACAATTGACAAAATATAGAGCCAGCCAAAATAGTAACTAACCCACGACATGAATGCCCCAGAAATCTCACTCAATGTACTGCTATATGCTGCACCAAATACAATAACACCGATTGCTATTAACAACGTCCAAACGAAGACACTGTTTTCCTTAAACCATTTAATAGAATCCATCATTAACCTAATTTTGCCCAGTTTCTAAGCGTCAGAATAGAAGGTCTCAGGTCTCTCCAGTTCCAGTAATCCTTGCACTTACACTTGAGCAATTCTGCGAGCCACTTGATTTTGCTGTAGCCTCTTTGCTTGCAACGCAGGTTGTAATCAATGGGTTCAACCATACATAGGAAAGGCTTCTTGGTTGGCTTAAATGAGCCATCAATGATTTTTCCTTCCAACATAGACTTCGTCCAGATATAAGGCAACGGCATCCCAACCACTGCAGAGGCATAGCTCCAAGTTGTATTTCGGAAATTAATCTCCAAGAAATAATACTTGTCATCGGGACCAAGCAGGAACTCTGCATCAAAGATACCTTCAAATCCAATTTCCTCAATCATGCCTCGAAGTCCTTTACCAATGGTATCCTCTTTATCAAAACTACCAGAGGTACGGTATGGGCTGTAATAACCTTTAATAAGGTAATTATATGTACTATAAATAGACAGCAAAGTGTACTTACCATGATTCACGCTACACCCTTCAACAGCATATTCGTTTTTTTTCTCCACGAATTGCTGAAGCATCACCTCTACGCTCTTAATCTTCTTGAATGCCTCTGCAAGTTCATTCGCATTTTCACAAATGAACACATCCGACTTCCAACCTCCAGAATTGGGTGAAATAGACTTTGTGATAATAGGATACTTCTGGTCGCTTGGAATTTCACCACGCTTCACCACTCGAGATTCCAAGATATTAAGCCCATGTTTCTTGGCCAGTTCCAAAATACGGAACTTATCCATATAGTCATTTATACGCCCTTTCTGGCCTGCGTTGAAGAAAGTGAACTTGTCTTTCAAATCATCATAATGCAAGTCTAAATAGCCGATGGTCTTGTCATCAGAGCAAATGATGAATGGCTTCTTACCAGTCTTCTGTGCAACATCACCATACTCACGAAGAAGGACTTCATAACCTTCCTCCACCGTTTCCACTTCATGAACACGATTTAGATACTTACTCTTCGATGACAGTCTCATTCTACCTTTGATGGCAATATAATCAGGATGTATTCCTTTTTGCCCCAAACTGCGTATAACACCAAGGGGATTATAATGCTCTATAGCAAAAGCAATGAATAAATAATCTTGCAACATTACTCAGACTCACTTTGTTTTAATATCTTCTCAATACACATTCAAAAGCTTCTGCATAGAAATAACCAACTTGGCCACCGCGATAAGCAGCCAAACCTTTCATAGCCTCATTACTTCTTGGATGAGGGAATGGACGCATAACCCCTCTGTACATAGCGAGCGCCTTAAGTTTATTTTCTATACCTTCCTCTCCTATCTCTACCCATACATTTGGTTTGAAGAAATTGAGTCCTGTATTTACAGCCCAATCAGTACTTGACTGTATCTCCATAAACCAAAATTCACTGATTGGTTTCACATCTGTTCTCCTCTGATATAAACGTATGGCTTCCTGGCAAGCCAATGAAGTCTGGAGATGATCATTATTGGTATCAGCTGGGTGATGAGTAATAATAACATCAGGTTCGCTATCCAAGATTGCGCTCTCTATAAACTGTACTAATCTGATATGCGGAACTGTGTTCATTTCAATATTTGGAAATGTTGCCTCATATTTATTATTAACCCCCAAGAAGTTTGATGAACTATTCAGATCATCATCAAGTTCGCTGTCTTGTGGTCTATGTGCACGTGCCTTAGCTTCTGTACTCATTATACAAATATCAACCTTGTCGCCATTTGCCGACCACTTTTTCATTGATGCTCCACAACCCAACACCTCATCGTCGGGATGTGCTACTACAATTAAATAATTCATATTCTATTTCTTTGATTTATTATACAACTCTATACGATTCTCTACATACTTTTCTAAAAAAACTCTTGAGTCAAAATCCCTCTTTACTATTTCGTATGCATTCTTTGCCAATCGAGCGTATTCTTCAGGTGAAATAGAGAGTGCTTTTTGCATCGCTTTCATTAAACTCTCAACATTCTTCACCTCACAAACATAACCATTCACATTATCTTTTATAAAATCTGTTGGTCCCTTTATATTTGTGATAATTGACGGTGTTCCAACGCCTGCTGCTTCAAGAATAACCATACCAAAGCCTTCAGCATAACTCGCAAGTATATGAAAATCAAAACTAGCAAAATATTTCTGAGGATCCGTCTTACGACCCAGAAAATAAATATTTGATTGATTTTGAGCCCGTTTATAGATTTCTTGATTAAGCGTGTGAGCATTGTTTGAATGACCTACAAGTAATAAGGCGACATCTGATCTGTTTAATCTCATAAAGGCTTCTAACATCTCATCAATTCCCTTGTCAAAATTGAGAGTTCCTACAAAACCGAAAACAGCCTTATACTTATTCAATCCATATTCATCCCATATCTCTTTACGCCACTCCTCTCTTTTGCTAATATCAAATTTATCCAAGTCTAATCCGCAAGCACTTCCATTGTATACCATTCCCCCTTTCTTTTCACTGAAAAGTCCAGTTTCAATACCAAATTCTAAATTTCCCTTACTATCCGGCTGTACATGAGTAGAAAACATACATATCAATTTCGTGAATGTATAATAAAATGCTCTTTTCCATCCACTAAACATTATATAATCCAATCCCCACAATTGATTGATTCTAACTGGCACACCGGCCAGCCAACCAGCAACGGATGAGCACAACGCAGCATTCATAGTAGCATACTGGATTATATCAAACTTTTCTTTCTTAAAAATTTTATATAGCCTATATACTGTTTTGATAAGTTGCATCGGTGTCATATATCCCCATTTGATTGAGACATCAATATGATGGACAGCACCTAAATTCTCTTTCGTCAATCTTGTCCCATCGTCTGGATTGCTAATTGTATAGCAATCAAATCCTTTTTTTGCTGCTGCGTTTAATGGCTTTAGCATAAACATCGCAACAGTACTCGCTTGAGTAACTATTCCACAGATTTTTGGCATATCTCCTATAAATTGATTATGACACGGTTCGTTTCATACCTTCCTTAAAAGGCACTACAACATAATTAATACCTTCAATATCAGAAAGGGAACGGGCATACTCCATTCCCCCGTATGCCTTCCTAACGATTGTCATCCAACTAAACATAGGGACAAAGAAGCCTAAGAATTTGGACCCTCTGTATTTCTTACCCATTCCAACACATATTGCCTCCATAAGCTCATTAGCGGAAACGGCAATATCATCCTGCGGACAGAAAGGGCCATTGAGGTTTTTCTCTATAATAAGGCGAACAAGCTCAGCCAGATTGTCAATATATATAAAACTTTGTTTTACTTCATTATATGCATAAGGGATTACAGGTAATTTTCTGGCCATCGCTGCAAAACGTGCAATATAATTGCCCTTACACCCCTTCCCATAAACACTTGGCGGGCGAACAAAAGACACATTAAAATGGGCATCTTGTAATTTGGCTAAGCCTTCTTCCGCCATCAATTTGCTCCTACCATACATTCCTTTAGTGTTCAGTTGGCTATTCTCATCTGTTATATTGGGTGCTAGTTTTTTCCCTATTCCATATACTCCCATCGTACTGAAGTATACATATTGCGTGACTCCTTGCTCTTTCGCCATAGTTGCAATTGCAATGGGCATATCAGTATTAACTCGCTTATATAATTCCCAATCCTGACAATCTGGGCGGTGTACAATACCTGCCACATGAACAATTGAGTCATATGGCGAATAGTCAAATGTCTTCCATTCGTCCGTCAACACATCCAACTGTGTCACATTCCATCCTCCTTTTGTCAACCATTCATCAATATGGTTACCTATGTAACTGTCTTTGCCAATAATTAATATATTCATACGCTTTATTAGTTTTGATCAACTAATTCTCTGAATTGAAGATACAGCTTCTTTGCAGATGCTTTAAGTGTCAGTTCCATTGAGTAATTAAATGCCTGCTCTTTCATTTCAACAAGGCGTTCTTTATTACACATCATTTTTATAATTGCCTCTGTCAATGCATTGACATCACCTTTTGGTATTACAATTCCAGTAGCGCCATCCCTTACTTGTTCTGGCAGCCCACCGCTATTAGAGACTATCACGGGCTTGCCAAACGAATTTGAAAGAGGTACAACCCCAGATTGAGTCGCATCAGTATATGGTGCCACAAGGAAATCTACATCATGGAAGTAGTTCGGGAGGTCATCATCTTCAATCCATTCATTATGGATTTCTATATTATCTTTATATCTATCTATTAGGGACTCATATTCTGATATATCGCCTCTTCCTGCAATCACCAACCTACAATCCGGATAGTTCTTGAATACTTCTTCTAACGATTGAAACAAAATGTCTATCCCTTTATATTTTATAAGTCTACCAAAGAACAAAAACCTATTATAAAACTTCAAATCAAGTTCTCGGTTCTTCATCAATTTTGAATTGCAACCTAGAAAAGTTGTTATTATTTTGCTTTGAGGTACTCCCGCTTTTACCAATTCACCACGCGAATAATCACTATAAACGACATAATGAGTACTTTTATATCTGAGTATTTTTGATATTATATTCATCTTAACAGACTCATCTCCTATGTGGGTTTTTACGTCATGAATTCCCTTCGCCTTAACTTTTGATTTGATGTATGGTATAATTACTCTTTCCATTGGATGTCCCATGTATGAAAAGACCACATCTGGTTTAAATTTATTGACCTCTGAAATAATTTTTCTGTTTTGGGAGTAATTCAGTAATAGTGCTAGCGCCTCAGATAGTTTTTTTGAAGTCCTTACACCAATTATTTGGATTCTATTGTTTTTTCTACTCTCTTCAACCCAATTGTAATAGTTGCCAGAAGTTGATGAGACCAAACACAATACCTCTGCATACTGCGACAATCCCATAGCAGTTTCCAAAGCATCCCATGCGACCGCTCCACCTTGCTGACCTAAATAAAAAAATGCTATTTTCATATTATTCTATAAAAATTAGTAACAGTTGCTTATGGGCTGAATGATTAGGTAAAAGTCGGAAAGCCATATATATTCTCCAAAATCGTGTAACTTTGATTTTTTCCTCTCTTTCTTATTTCTTTTGCGGGAACCCCTGCCACTACACTATATGGCTCTACATCCCGACAAACAACAGCCCCTGCACAGATTACAGCACCTTTGCCAATATGAACATTACCTATTATTGTTGCATTTACCCCTATCCACACATAGTCTTCAATTTCGACCTTGGTACTCATAAAAGGAAAATCTGGCGCCTTGTAATCATGGCTTCCTGTCATAATAACGACCCTGTGTGATATCGAGACATTATCATGAATTATAATAGATCCACGCGCATCAATTAAGCACGAAGCATTAATATGGCAGTGATTACCAATACTTAATCTTGCCCCCCCCCATTAATGTGCAATTCATATCCATTTGGGTGCCTGTACCGAATTTCGCTCCTAGTAATTTATAAAAGAAGCGTCTTACAACCCAAAATGGTATATGTGAGACTATATGATTAACACAATAGTCTGTAAAAAACCATAGTGTACTGAGACAAACACCTTTCAGGATTCTATTTCTTTTGATATAACCAACAATACTTTTCATAAATGAAGCTCCTAAACCTTAAGCGCGAATAATATGGATTCGAGATAAACCAAAAATAATCACTTATTACAACTCGTGACAATCGACTTTACATAAGGGATAAAATAGCGACCGACTTCTCCATGATTAGTAAAGAACTCCTCCTTTTCAATTACTCTTATATTATCCCTTTTCAGATCATGTAACAAGTCTTCTATATCATCCTTATATGTATGCTCTTGCTTAGAGTATAATATATAGACTTCAGAACTGGAGTTCTTATTCTCTTCAATAATACCTGGCATAACTGCATCCAACTTTTGCTGTTCTTTTAAAGATGCATTTACACCCATCATACCTTCAAATACTTTATATCGGTCTGGGGTATTCAAATATGTTCCCAAATGGTATTGGCATGCACCCGCAAAAATTTTTTCCGCCTTGTGTCTTAACCCGAACATGATTGCACAACTACCACCTTTTGATGTTCCAGCCATATAGACATGGCGGTATTTGCCACTTCCTATAAAACTTTTAATAAATGAATCTGTGAGTAGAAATGGTTCACTATTCCCATTCTCAAATAAATAATAACTACCTTTATAACCAAACGTATCACTTATATATAGCCTGTCAACATCTAGGTCCTTGAATCCCTTGACATTGTTATATACTCTTATATTTCCAGGAGGGAATGCCGCAAAACATACAAGAAGTGTATCACTTCTTTTCTTAAAATAAAGATACTTAAGGCGTTTTTTATATGTTTTTTCCAATATAAGGAACTTTAACACCTTATAGCCTGTTTTTATTTTACTAATTACTCTTTGTAGTTTCATATTAAATGCGTTGGGGTAAATTATATCTTACTTGCGTTTTCTTTATATTACCATTATTGATAGCATAAAAGAACCCGTACCAGAATGGTGGAAACAGCCAAAAAGAGGCGGTGAACATTAATGGCAGAAAGCAGCAAGTTAATATAAACAAACCGTATAAATATTCAATATCATCAGTTTCAGAATGTACTCTTCTGATATATTTAATAATTGGTATCAGGAATATTATCAATCCAACGATTCCACATTCAAGCAACACCTCAAGAAAGAACTGGTGAACATAAGACCCATGAGCGGCATTTTCGAAATAACCAACTCCGTAACCTACTATTGGACTTTCTTTTATCATTCCAAATGCCATATGATAGTGATCGTCTCTACCATTACTTGCATCACCCATCTCTGACCTTTGTGATAGCTTTACCAAAGCTTTCACCTCACTATCAGAAAAGTTGTCTAATGAATTACCAATAATAGTTTCCGAATTTTGATATAACCAGAATAGAAGTACAACACCGCCTAAAAGTGTAACTAATCTAAAGCGTCGCGTCATTTTTCTGAGAATGATGAATAATATGGCCACAAATACCACAACAAAAGCCCCTCTTGTTCCACAATCAATAAATACTACATAACTACTGGAAATAAGAATAAAGAATATCGTTTGATAGATCCAGTGATGACCTAAAATTTTCTGCTTTTCAAAAACAGAACGATTTACAAGGAAAATAATACTTGCTACAATTGCTGGTACATATCCATATGCGATACCCATCTGCAGACTCCAAAATTCTGTTGAAGAAAGGAATGCATCTCTCTTGAAAAGGAAATAAACTATTAAATCGACAGCAATAATTAGGAGTAGATATTTCAAAACAAGGCCTGTATTCTGTTTTGCACCGACTACAAACATTGCTGTTGTCCCAAAAGTCAAGAAATAAACCAATCGTTCACCCGGTTCATCTACACCATTGAGAAATAATGATATGCCTAACAGGAACAGAAAGCATATAAACGATATCACAGATTTTCTGGTTATTATTAAATTCTTCTTGTTAAAAGATACAGTTAATAACAACAGCAAAGCCATCACTAAAACAGACACCATCGGTATCTTTACAAATACCGTTGATATCGAACAGATACTGCCTTCCGTAATTACAGAAGCTGTCAGAAAACTGTTGATTTTTATTTTCCGGTCGTAATACTCCATCTAGAATCTTATTATTTGAGAAGCAATTTCCTTTTTGGAAAACTCCTTTACAGGATGATACTCCTTTGAAATCTGTACAATACTATTAATTGCCTTTATTATTGCATCTTTATTGTTCATCGCAAACACATAGCGATTGTATTTCTCAAATTCTTTCTTCAAGAGTTCACAATCACCATCTAATATAAATAAAATCGGTTTATTTGTACCAGAATATTGATAAATCTTTCCTGGTATCTGTCCTCCATGCAAATTACTGAGATGAACCAGAATATCACCCTCTCCTTCAGCTTTTTCTACTTCCTCGTATGGCTGACGTGGTTTAATGGTCATCTTGTAATTTGAAAGCAATTGCAAATCTGATCCACCGTAAATTACAGCTTTAACGCCATCCATTTCTCTTATAGCTTCATAAAAAGGAGCTATATTACGCACCCTTGAGTTGTAATCGCCACAATAGACAAGTTTTACAAGTTGTTTATCTTTTAACACACCATTATCTGTGATTATTTCCCTATTGTAAGGAATAGGATGATATTCCATCTTATTAGAGAATAAAGAATAACGTTCTTGCTGTTTCTTTAGTGTAAGTTTTGATACATAAACAACCTTGTCTGCTCCGGAGATTAGTCTTTCTTCTTCTTTATAAACTACTTTCTTGTCAATTGAAGCGGGTAATGTAATGTCATCATAAAAAGGATCACCCCATATCTGAATCCATTTCCCATGAAAAGATTCTCCCTGTTCCATAAGGAGTTTCTCAACAAACAAGTGGGAAGACTTGGGGTCGGACGAAGAAATAATATAATCATAGTTACCACTCTTCAAATCTACCTCATTGGTATGACTAACAATACCACTCAAATTGTCGTAAATAGACTTCTTTTCAAATAAGCCTATAGCTTTTACATATAATGGGCGGAGAAACTTAAATCTTCGTCCTACCTTAGCTAAAGATTGTACTCCTCCTAATTCTATATACTTACATCGTACTCCTGACAATTCCATACTAGCATCAAAAGCCATATGATTCTTATCCGGGACTGTTGTAGCTAAATCAACATGATACCCATTTTCAACTAGGCCCATTATTGTTGCTTTGTTCCTTATAGACGATGATGTATTTATCTCTAATGGTCTGGATACTACATACAATATATTCATACACGTACTTTATATGATTTAGTCATTTTCTATTAATACAAAACTTATCAATCCTATTACGAATTACTGAAGAAGTTGCAATATATAACCTATTCCAGTCTGATTTAAACAAAAAGAATATCGCGGTGATACAACCTGCAAGCAATAAAAACTTATAATTACCATCTACACAAAAAACAACAGAAACTATTATTAGAAGCAGATGGACAACAATCAACCTTAATGTATCATATTTCAAATCAACAAATCTCTTCACGTGTATCAGTCTGACAATTAACATCACAAGAAAGCTTGTCATAGTGGCCAAAGCTGCTCCAAAGATGCCCAAAGAGGGAATCAAAAAATAGTTTAAGAGTATATTTAGCACTGCTGCTATAACTGTCGAGAAAAACATTACCTGAGTTTTCTTACAAGCTCGAAAAACCGCTGCAATAAAGCCTGCATATGAGGAAAATAATGATGCTAATAATAAAAAAGGAACATATTTCCAGGCCACATAAAATTCTTTTGAAAATAGAATGGATGCTAACGGTTTATTTAATATAATTACAAAAAGAAAAGCTAAAACACTAACTAATACAAAATTTTTGAATACACTTGAATAAAATATGCTCTGCTGTTCTTTATTATCATTTTCAGCAGAAGATATGGCTGATATATGCCATGCCATGGAGAAAATGGTCGTCAATGTTGTCATGAGCGTAGGAATCTTATGAGCAACGCTATATAAGCCATTGTCAGAAGATGAAAGCATTCCTGTTATCATGTATTTATCAACTGAGGTATTTATCCACCATGCAACAGTTGAAAGAACTAAAGGCCAGCTATATATAAGCATTTCTTTCAATAGTTGCCAATTAAATGACAAGATGAATAAGCTCCAACCTATACCTTTTGAAAAAACAATTAATAGTATTTGACAAGCATATCCGACAATCATGCTTAACAGAAAGCCTGATACTCCCATTCTAAATACTACCAGAAAGACAATGTTAGATACTAAGTATATAAAAGTCTGGAGAATACTTGAAACAGCAATTAGTTTTACCTTATCAACACTTTTAAGATAGTTAATTAATATTTCGTTTAATGCAGATAGAAAAAAAAGAAGCACAAGATAAGTCCAGTACAGACCAATTCCCTGCCCAATATGCCTGCAAAGTGGCGTTAGTACTGCCAGTAAAAATGTTGATACATAAACAAATAGCAGACTATTTGAAAGTACATGTCGTTTTGATAGATTTTTGTCAAAAGCGAACCGCAGTACGGACTCCGACATTGAAACAGTCAAAATTGGAACTAACAAATTGACCGTTGTTAGAACAAGATCGGCCGTACCGTATTCCGCAGTGGATAGTACGCTTGTATACAAAGGCACAAGAAGAAATGATAATGCCTTTGAACCAAATCCACTTATAGCGAATATAGTTGTATCCTTAAATAACCTGTTATAGCGCTGATCCATGACGTTTGTTTATAGAATCTACCTGATTCTTCAACACAGCTAGAAATTCATAGAAATAATTTCGTTCTGAATCGACAGCCTTTTCAATAGCAGACTTATCCGGATTGTTTATAAAATATTCAAGCTGATTGCATAGTGCTTTGCCATCATTAAACAAATCCTTTCCACCTTTGAAATAATGATTCATTAAATGCATTCTCTGGTACAAATCCTCTATTTTGGTAAGATGCTCCTTTGAACTGCTATTCCATAAATCTATGCTTATAGTAGGTACTCGGTTTACAAGGGAGAGTAATGATCCATGGAAATAATTGGTCACCGTTACTGAGAATAGTGAAAATATTTGTGCCCATTCTATTGGAGTCAAATCCCCTATATAAATATCAGATTGCTTACATTTGGTATACACTGAAACTATTTTGTACTTATTTCCCAAATTCCTTCGTATCATATTACAGATACTGTTCCCTCCCATTATGCCTATTACCTCATCGTTTTCTTTTATTCCTGCTTTACGAAATTTTTCTCTTATTCTATCAATGTTCTTTGGAAATGTTTGTAAATTTGTAAGTAATGTGGGATCACAATTATGGCGATAATCCAAATGGCATTTCTGTAGAAAGATCTCAGTTGCAACGTCTCTCACACCACGATATGCAAAATCTGACAACGTATCTTTTATATAATCTATTTTGTATGATGGTGTTGTTGGATAGTATAACCTGTCTAAAGTTGCTGCATAGCTCATTTTTATGCAATTAAGTCCTTTCAGGAAATATATATTAGGAAAAGGATATCCAATTGTCTCCCAAACACAATCACTACCCACAATAATTAAATCGTAGCGCCCTTCTAACCAAGATTTCACTTCTTTCACATCGTCTGTAATCAGGTTTTGTTCAGACAATGGAAGAAAGGAATAATCCTCTGCAAATGCGTTATTGAGAACCTTCTGCCTTTGCATTTGCAACGGATCAAGAATTGCTTTAATTATAAATTTTACTTTATCTTTTGCGTTATTCTCTCGTGCATAATGTTTAAACCAAGAATCAGAATAATTATTTTTTGCAGTTTGAGTTTCATAATCTATTACCTCAACAACATCATTGGGAAACTCTTGTTTCAAACGGTTCGACAGAGCATAACATTGCATGAAAGCCCCGTAATTGATAGACCTATGAAAAGTCAAAACACCTATTTTTGCCATTTTCTTGTTTTTTTAATGCCACTTATTCCACTCTTGATCTATGACATCCTTGGGAACAGAAAAAGTACGCCTTTTAACTGCCCTCATTATATATATCAAAAAAGATTTGACAGGACTAAACTTTTGTTTAAAAATATACCCTTTAAATAAGGTTCCGCCGAATCGTTCTTTGAACAGTTGGATTCCATGATATTTACTATCGGAATCTTCATTAATCCTACATCCTACAAAACTGAATTCATGTACTCCCTTTTGCTTCATTAAAAGCATACATTTCCAAAGTAATAAGTTCATAGCACCTGTCGAAGGTCGGTCGGCACTCGCTGCGAACATATAATAGCACCTCTTTTTGTCGTATAGCAAAATGGTTCCTCCCTGGGGCTCCCCGTTAAGGTAGGCTATAGCCATCAGCGAATGATGGGGCATCGTTTTAAGGTAGTTTCCGTAATAATCAGAACCGAGAGATTTCCCACCGCTACGTTTCCATGTAAACTCATCTAATTTTATATAATCACTTATTTGATCGGGGGTACATTCTTTGATGACAACACCATCTTTCTCTGCTTTTCTAATTACATTACGATGCTTACTGTGAACATTTGCCCATAATTCATCTTCTGTCAAAGTAAGGTCTACAATATGACTTCCAAAGGGTATCCATTTACTCTTTGTGGGATAAATATCAAAAGTTGAGGTTGCATTAGCAGCATCTACGCTATCTACTTTTATCTTAGTTTTAATCTCTTCTATAGCTTTTTCAAGAAACAACAATTTCTCATTCTTGTTGTCAATTATATTTCCAATATACAAGATTTCACAGGGGAATGATGCCGTTCTATAAAAATAAAGCTTCCTATAAACTATGGGCAACAAATAATTATGATCCCAAAGATAATACACTTCGCTTCCTTCAGAATGCACATATTCTATATACTCGCTAGTTACAAAAACACTCCCTATATGCTTTGCTATATCTGGAACAATTCCTTTTACTATGTTCATATTTATTAATATTGATAAATGTCTATCTGTTTCTACTTTTTCTATATATCTAAATTAGGTTCTCAAATTGTGCTACTTCTTTCATTGTTACAAAACGAATGTTTTTGCAAGTAGATTTAACCTGCCTCACAAAATTAACAGTATTCATCACTATTTCCGAACTAGAAATTTTAGGATGCGCAATAACGGCTATATATAATTCTTTTTCGTCTGCCTCTTTTTCATAATGGCGTGCTATCTTCTCTAATGCATTAGCGTGTAGAGAATCATTAGTAAAAAGAACAGGAGTCGCAATAGACGCTTTAATTCTGTCGACGATTGTATAATTTTTTTTACTAACCGAAGGTGTGCTCAATCCTTTTCTTGGAGGCAAATGAAGCTTTGGCATACAATGGGTTAAAATCCACTTTTGAGGGATGAGACCATAAGTTCCTATCGGTATTTCGTACATTCTATCTTTCTTATCGGTTTCCTTAAGCATATTATCGCCATCAAAAAACCAGTTTAATTTTGACGGTGTTATCGTATAATCAAATTCTTGTGCATAAGTTTCTTTTTTTAATCCCTTACAAACAGAACTATCTATTTTTATCCCGAGTTCCTGTAATGTTACCGTAATATCTTTCACTGGAGTATAACAAAAACCTCCCGCCCTGAAAGCGCAACAATGATAGTTAGGATTATCCCCAGCTAAATCATCGAGTTTTATTTTAGATTCTCTGATAATATCTGCTACATTATCAAATGATTTCAAAGCATAATAATGATTATTGAAACTCCACTCTCCTTCCTTATACATTGCTTTATACCAAATCGGATGTATATGCAACTGAACATCATGGCCTGCATTTAGCAAATAATTCACCTGTTCTTTTACCATTTTGGGGAACTCCGTCAATCCTAATTTGTTATAAGCTATTATTGATGGCGTATCTACAAAGAAAGTGGCACCTACCCCTTCATTGGACAATGCTTCGGCAATTTTATAGGTAGGATCTATAAGTACCTCCTTTTCAGAAGCGAAAGCCTTATTAAAAAAGAGTTCATAGTCGTATGTTAAAAGAATATTAAGCATAATCTTTTTTTGTATTAATAATTATTATATAATTCTAATGCTTTTCCTAGAAGGAATAGAGCCCTTTGTATATCTTCTTTTTTCAGCACGTATGCCAGTCGTACCTGATTCTGCCCCATCCCGGAAGTTGAATAGAATCCCGCTGCCGGAGCCATCATAATAGTCTCACCGACACATTCTTCAGGAGTATT
>AUXO013109311.1_pt1 | contig 14372 bp, 16 predicted proteins | sample 768731 | NCBI WGS metagenome assembly AUXO01 (sample SAMN02715735, study PRJNA202380) | gut metagenome | biome: sheep rumen | host: Ovis aries | place: New Zealand: Palmerston North | reverse complement strand
GTGATCAATTACGATCCTGACTTTCCTTTTGGAAGCGATTATGTTATAGAATTCAACAAGTACAACAGCTGGGAAGGGGCGGTAGTTGACGAATCTTCCATCAGACTGTACAAGAGTCCTGACGATAAGGCAGCAGGTGTGGAAATGGCCGGCATCAAGAGTAAGGAAGTCAATGAAAAAGGTGACAGGATAACCATTACAATGAATGATGGAGCGCAGCTTGTGGTTAAAGCGCACACAGGCCTGAGCAATAATGCATCCGTAGGGCTCGATCTTAGCGGATTGGGAGGTATGAAGATACAGGTCGGATCCGGTGAGGGTCAGGAGATACATATGGCCATCCCTAAGATATCACTTGATAACCTTGATCTTACCGGTATTGATGTAAGGAAAGAAGAGGGTGCCAGAAGGGCAATGGATCAGACCAAGAATGCACTTGCCTTTGTGTCCTCAGTAAGATCAAGACTGGGAGCTTATGAGAACAGGCTTGAAAATGCCATTTCCAACCTTGACGTTACAACCGAGAATCTTACAAAGTCATATTCCACCATCAAGGATACGGATATGGCTGATGAGATGGTTGACTACACAACCCTTCAGGTACTTGTACAGGCCGGAACCTCAATGCTTTCACAGGCCAATGAACAGCCCCAGCAGGCTCTTCAGCTTCTGCAGTAAGGAGAACCCATGACAAAAGAACAGATACAGGAATATACCTTAAGGATAACAAAGGCAAACAGGAGCCGGCTTATTGTCATAGTGTATGAGCTTGCACTTTCATATCTGGATACGGCGATAAAGGCTTTCGATGATGACGACCAGGAAAACTTTAAAAACAATGCCTCTTATGCGGGAAAATGTGTGGGCGATTTGCTTGAAGCGCTTGATTTTAATTACGAACCATCGTATCCTTTAATGAGGATATATGTTTATGTAAGTAAGGAGATATCACTTGCCCCGATAAAGAAAGATAAAGAAGGTCTTGTCGTTGCAAGAAGGCTTCTTGCAAAGCTTAAGAAATCGTTTGACGATATAGCGGCAGGGGATGATTCCGCGCCGCTTATGTCAAATACGCAGGAAGTATACGCCGGACTTACCTATGGTAAGGGAAGTCTTAATGAGAGCGTTGAGAGTGCGTCCAACAGGGGCTTTTGCGTATAAACCAAAGGAATATTTATGCCTGATGAGAATATTGTTTATTCCGATATAAAGGCTGTATCCGAGCTTTTTGACGAAAACAGCGCAGCCCAGAATGCCATGTGGATGGGCAGGGAAACCTTCAATAATGTATATAAGTATGTAATGCGTTATTTTGAGAGGTATTTCGTGTCTGCCTGCAAGGTTCTCTTTACTGTTGTATTTAAGGATGACAGTATAGATAAGGGGATGCGTATTGTTATGACAGATACCTTTAAAGACATTGTACAGTCCCATCTGCGCCATTCGGATATCATGGTGGCACCTTCATCCGTTCAGGTTTTCCTGGTCATTCCGGAGGTTGAAGGCTCGGAGATAGACAGGGTAACGGAGAGGATATTAAGTGCCTGGGAAGCCTGTGAATACAGCATATCTGCAGAAATAAAATGTGAAACGGAGAGTATATATCATACAGGGGAAGGGAAAAGAACCAATGAAGACCAAGAACTTGCCGACTCGGTTGTTATAGTAGATGACAATAAGGCTAACTTAAGTATCGCGAGTCTTATCTTAAAAAAGGCAGGGATAAGCACCTATATCCTGCAGTCAGGCAGGGCCCTTCTTGATTTTCTGAAAAAAGACAGTCCCGATCTTATACTTCTTGATGTCATGATGCCGGAAATGGATGGTTTTACAACCTTTAAAAAGATTAAGGAAATGGGCGGCAGGGCTGCCAAGATACCGGTCATCTTCCTCACTGCTGAGGAAAATAAGGAGATAGAGGTAGAGGGTATTACACTGGGTGCCATTGATTTTATAAGAAAACCCTTTATTCCTGAGGTGCTGACAGCAAGGGTCAGGTTGTCGATAAATCTTATCCGCCTGCAGAATCATCTTGAAGATGAGGTAAATGAGCGGATGATAGAAAATGAGCGGATGTCGATCCACATAATCCAGTCACTGGCGGATGCAATAGAAACAAAGGATATGTACACAAACGGTCATTCCGGCCGGGTAGCCATGTATTCAAGGGAGATAGCAAGAAGATACGGTTATTCGGATATGCAAATGAAGGACATTTACATGATGGGAATCCTTCATGACGTAGGTAAGATAGGGGTGCCAAATGCCATAATCAATAAGCCGGGAAAGCTTACAGATGAAGAATTTGCGGTAATAAAGACCCATCCGATGAACGGATATAAGATATTGAGCAATATAAAGGAGATGCCGGGACTTGCAAAAGGAGCCCGCTGGCATCACGAAAGATATGACGGCAGGGGTTATCCGGACAGTCTTAAGGGTGAAGATATCCCTGAGGAAGCGAGGATAATCGCGGTTGCAGATTCTTATGATGCAATGACAAGCAACAGAAGCTACAGGGAACCAATGTCACAGGAGAGGGTCAGGGCCGAGATAATTAAGGGGAGGGGAAGCCAGTTTGACCCAAGATTTGCCGATATCATGATACAAATGATAGATGAAGATATAGAATATACCATGAGGGAAAAGTGACAGGAAAAAGGATATTGTTAATAATTCACAAAATCACCCGGTTTTAAGGGTGATTTTTTCTGTTAAGCATTGGCAGGTTTGAACAAAGATCAATAAATTATCAAAAAAGTATTTACAAAGAAAAAGAAGACTCATATAATGCAATCACGTTCTTAAACACAGTCAGGCATTTCGGAAACACATTCTGACATTTAAGTTTTTCGGATTTATAAACCCGGATTTAAGTAACACGGAGGAAGATTTTGAATAACAGAAGATTGATCGTATGTGACTGCGACAGGGATTACGCAGCTTCACTTGCCGATTATTTCCGCAGAAAAGAATGCGGGTATGAAGTTGAAGCCTACACAGATCCTGAGACTTTTGCAGCTGATACAAGGGGAAGGGATATATCTCTTCTGCTTATACAGGAGGAATTCTTAAATAAGGCAAACAGCCATTATGAAGGAGAAGATATTTTAGGATCGCGTGAGGTGAAGAGGCATTACATTCTTACCGAAGACAGGTCAGCAGCTGACTATGAAGGTAAAACGATTTATAAATATCAGTCGGCGCGGAACCTGATAAGCATTATAGGAGATGATATTGAATCAAGACACAGGATCAGTGAGGAGACCGGTTATCATCAGGGTGTCAGGCTGATCGGAGTTTATTCCCCTGTAAATCACACACTTAAAAGTACCTTTGCAATGACCCTTGGACAGATCCTTGCCGAAGAAAGGCCTTCGCTCTATATAAACCTTGAAGGCTACAGCGGACTTTATGAGATGCTTAATATAAGGACTGAAGGCTCGCTGCTTGATCTTATGTATGAATATTCGCTTCACCCGGAAGATATCTTCAACATACTGTTTAAATATACGGTCAGAATTGATGAATTAAATGTACTCATCCCGGCAAGGTCACCCTTCGAACTGCAGGAGGTCGAACCTTCTGTTTGGATGTCCTTTTTAAGCGATCTCACATCTTCCGGAAGATTCGGGTCGATATACTTGATATATCGGATGCGGTAAGAGGTGCCCTTGATCTTATGAATGTCTGCTCCGAGATTTACACCCCATTAAGAAAGGACAGCTTCTCTGTAGCCAAGCTTAAGGACTTTACCGATATGCTGCTTAGGTGTCCCGGAGGAGAAGAACTTGATTCAAGGATAGTCAAGCTTAGGTTTCCTTATTTTGAAGATATAGACGGGTCACTATCGAATCTTAAGCACAGCAGGCTGTCAAGATACATAAGAAATGAGATAACTGTTCAGCACAGTCCTAAGCACACTTGCTGCTGAGGACGTAAGAACATGATATCCGGAGAGAAGGCAGGATGAATAGGGAAGAACTGATAAGCTTAAAGAGCAGGGAAATAAAGAAGGAAGTCCAGAGAGAGCTTGAAGGAAGACTTGACATAGATGATGAGGAGGTCTTAAGGCTCATTGATGACAAGATCCGGCTTAAGAACAGGCAGGTATCGCTTCTTCTGTCAGATAAGCTAAATATCCGCAGGGATGTGTTCAATGCCATGAGAAGGCTGGATGTCCTTCAGGATCTTATGGATGATGCAGCGGTAACGGAGATCATGGTCAACGGTATGCATTCCATATTTATAGAGAAGGGAGGAGCCCTCTATGATACAGGCCGTAAGTTTGATTCCAAGGAGAGGCTCTCAGATATCATACAGCAGATAGTGGCAGGTGCCAACAGGACCGTAAATGCAGCTTCACCCATAGTTGATGCAAGGCTTAAGGACGGGTCGAGAGTGAATGTAGTACTTGAACCGATCGCTGTAAACGGACCGATACTTACGATAAGGCGGTTTCCGAAGGTTCCGATAGACGGAGCATCCCTTATTGCCCTGGGATCCGTAAGCGGGGAAGTACTTGACTTTCTGAAAACACTTGTAAAGGCAAGATACAACATCCTTATAAGCGGAGGCACAGGAGCGGGGAAAACGACTTTTTTAAACGTATTGAGCGGATATATACCGGACAGTGAGCGGATCATCACCATAGAGGACAGTGCAGAACTGATAATACAGGGGATATCCAATCTGGTATCACTTGAGGCACGTAATGCCAATGTGGAGGGATGTAATGCTATAACCATCAGAGACCTTATAAAAACAGCATTGAGAATGAGGCCTGACAGGGTCATAGTGGGAGAGGTCAGGGGAAGCGAATCGATAGACATGCTTCAAGCCATGAACGTCGGTCAGGACGGTTCAATGTCAACCATTCATGCAAACAGTGCGCATGATGCCCTGTCCCGCCTTGAGACGATGATGATGCTCCATACGGAGATACCCATATCGGCCCTAAGACGTCAGATGGCATCAGGGATCGATATGATCATCCATTTATCAAGACTCCGTGACAAGTCAAGGAGGCTTATGGAGATAAGGGAAGTAACAGGTTGTGAGAACGGAGAGATCATTACAAACCCGCTATATGTTTTTGAGGAGAAGGAAGAGAAGCGAGGCAGGGTATACGGGGAACTGAGAAAGGTAAATGATATGATCCATGTGGGTAAGTTAAGGAGGGCCGGGATAAAAACAGATGAAATATGATGAGTACCGGATGACCCCGGCAGAAACAGTCAGATACTGCTTTATATATCTAGTGATGACTGCTCTTATCTCTTATGTATTCTATGATCTTATATATGCTGTTCTTATATTTTTACCAATGATCTTTTTATTTCTAAGATATGTTAAAAAGGGACTTATCAGAAAACGAAAGGACCTCCTTAAGATACAGTTCCGGGACATGATCGACTCGATCGCATCGGCACTCAGGGCAGGCTATTCGATAGAGAATGCTTTTTACGAATCGGGAAAGGACATGTCAAGGCTTCACGGCAGGGATTCGCTTATTGTAAGGGAGCTTGATCTTTTCTTTTTAAAGCTTGAGAACGGTATTCCTCTTGAGGCGATATTGAGTGACTTTGCTTCAAGAACAGGGGTCGAGGATATATCCGATTTCTCGGAAATATTTGTACTCGCCAAGAGGAACGGAGGTGACTTTACCGGGATCATAGGTAAAACGGTAAGGATCATGAGGGAGAAGGATGAGACCGAAAGAGAGATATCGGTGATCCTGTCGGGAAGGAAATACGAGCAGAGGGTGATGTGTATCATACCCATAGGCATAATCATATATCTTAGGATCACAAGCAGGGAATTCTTAAGTGTTCTGTATCACAATCCTGCCGGTGCGGTGATAATGACCGCATGTCTGGCAATCTATATCGCATCATACCTGATATCTGCGAAGCTTATCGATATCAGGGTTTGATCACAGGGAAGGAACTATGCTGACAGTATACATATTTTCAGGCATTCTGGGACTTGTTTTTACAATGGTTTATAGGAGGATGCCGCACAAGAACAGATTAAAGCTTATACGAAAACTGAGTAATGACAGGATAATGTCCGAACTGAAAAAACTTATGCCATCAGGAGACGCTGTTTCAGAGCTTATACGCTTTTTTGACAGAAGGCTGACCCTCTTTGCTCTTTCCGTTACCCTGGGATCGGTGCTTGTGATCGCATCCGAGATAAAAACCATTGAGAGTAATGAACTGCTTGAAGGAAATATGATAAAGAGGAACTCCTACCTTGGCGGAAAAAAGGATGTAAAGCTTAAAGTGCACAGGGCCGAAGACGAAAACAGGGAGGAGGTTGATATCGTTGTAAGTGACAAGGGATATACACATGATGAGCTCATACAGATGGCATCGGAAGCGGATGAGATAATTGCCGGCAGCATGCCGGCCGACAATCCTTCGGCAGATGAAATCATATCCGATCTGTCGTTTGTTACATCGATCCCCGGGTATCCGTTTAAGATAAGCTGGAGGACTGAAGATCCCCTGCTTATAGGGAGGGACGGCAGGATAAACAGGGACAGGTTCGAAAAGCTTAAGGAAAAAACAGACATATATGAGGGAATTGAAACGGGCATACACTATGAACTTACCTATGAGGATTTCGTACATGGGACCGATCTTGCAGTTCGGGTTTTTCCGGAGAATATGAACAATGAAATGACCCTCTCGCAATACGTTAAGGAGCTGGCTCATGAAAACGATATCAGTGAACGAAAAGAGGATTACCTTAAGCTGCCGGATGAGGTTGACGGACAGCCTCTTATATATGAAGAAATAAAAGACAAAAAGTCGATCATCCTTTTAATACTTACCCTGATGACAGCATTGGGTCTTTACTTGAGAGAAGGTGAAGAACTTAAGAAGAAGGTTAAAGAAAGAGAAAAGGAGCTGATAAACGATTATCCGCAAATGGTAAACAAGTTTCTGCTGTTTTATTCGGCGGGGCTCACAACAAGAGGAATAGTATCCAAGCTTTGCAGGGAATACAGGATAAGCCTTGATAAGGGAGGAAAGAAGAGGTACCTCTATGAGGAAATGCTCATATGCGAAGGTCACATGAACGAGGGTATGGGTGAGATAACTGCCTACGAAGGGTTTGCGGCAGGTTGCGGAGTTCATAAGTACAGGCATTTCATAAGTCTTGTCACTCAGGCGATAGGAAAGGGACGAAGTGACCTGCTGATACAGCTTGAGAGGGAGGCATCGGATGCCTTTCAGGATCGGAAAAACAGGGCAAGAGAGCTGGGGGAGGAAGCGGGGACCAAGCTTCTGTTTCCGATGATCATGATGTTATTTACGGTACTTATCATCGTTATGGTACCGGCTTTTATATCATTCAGATTTTAATATAGGGAGGAAAAAGCAATGGTAAAAAGAATTATTACGGGAATTGTTGAAAGAACGAGGGCTTTTGCCGGGGATGACCGGGGAATAGGAGTTGTTGAGCTTATTCTTATACTGGTAGTACTGATAGGTCTGGTAGTCATCTTTAGGGACCAGCTTACATCTTTGGTAAACAGTATTTTTGAGAGAATAGTAAATGACTCACAGGCCGTATAAAAGTGTGGCCCTGAAGGGAGAGATCACAGTCTTTCTGTCCCTGCTGTCAGCAATCTTTCTTGGTCTTGTCTGTGCGTTTTCAGAAAGCGTAAGGGTACAAATGCTCAGGCTGAATACGGAAGGTATGATGGATGCGTCGCTAAGATCCTGCTTTGCCGAGTATGACCAGGCCCTGTATAAAAGATACGATCTTTTGTATATAGACTCCAGCTACAGGGGACATGAGGATGCGGATATCGACAGCGTTATAAACCATCTTGGGAGGTATGTGGCGGAAAATACGGCTTATGGTGAAGCATCCGTAACCGGAGAGTGGTATGGACAGAGCTTAAGCGATGCGGATCATGTAAGCTATGTCATTGCTTCCGATGAAGGAGGCAGACCCCTTAAGAGACAGGCAGTTGAGTTTATTGAGAAATACGGAAAGACCATTTATATCGGGACGATAAATTCCGGAAAAGGGTCTGTAAAGCGGGGCGGGAAGAATGATTTTTTCACTGAATGGGACGACATTCTTGCAAAAATAGAAAGCTACGGCATCCCACTGACAAATCCGGGAAAGATTGTAAGAGAGATGGTTTTATCCGGTGAAGAATTCTTAAAGGGAACTCCCCTTTCCGGAATGCTGAGCTCAGAGAGACCTTCTATAAGAGGCTTAAAACAGGGAGAAGGAACCGCAAAACTTAAGAGAAAGAACGAAAATGATGATCTTTTTATCGAATATCTCATGCAGAAATGCGGCTGCTATACTGACTTTAAGGCAAAACAGCAGCTAACGGCAGAACTTGAATATATTGTATACGGCGGGGTTGCCGATATGGATAACATGATAAGTGCCGTAAAGGAACTTATGGATATAAGACTTAAGGATAACTTAAGGTGTATAAAGGGGGATGGAGGCAAAATGGCTGCAGCTTACGAAAAGGCATATGAAGTTGTTATGTATAACAGTCTTATTATCCCGCCCGAGAGTCTTATCCTGCTTGTAAGGGATTCTATAGTATATGCCTGGGCTTATGGTGAATCTGCCATGGATGTAAGCCGCCTGCTTAACAGGGGAAGATGTAAGATCACAAAAGGCTCATCGGATATAGAACTGCCGCTTGAAGATATTATCAATTTTAAATCACGGCTTTTTGAGAGCGGAGGAAGCGGTTATACATATAAAGAACTGATGGGGATGTTTACGGCACTTACGGGTGATGACATAAGGAGGCTTCGATGCATGGATATCATAGAGGCTAACCAGAGGGCTTTTTATAACAGCGGGTTCCGGATAGACGGATGCTTCGAATATTTAAGAGCATCAGTTACCCTTACAAGCGGATTCGGCTATGAACATACAATAGAGCGAGAGTATCAGTATGAATAGAAGGTCATATAAAGGCAGCCTTACCATAGAAGCATCACTGGTACTTCCCATATTTCTCTTTGCCATGTTCCTTGCCCTGTCCCTTATAAACCTCATGCGGTTTCATTTAAACCTTCAGGAGGCAGTCCATCAGGAAACAAGAAAGCTGGCAATGTCATCCTTCAGGGAGTGGAATGCTTCTTCCGGGAGTGTCGGAAGTGACGTCCTTGCCAGACTTAACGGGACTATGCTAAACAGGGCACCGGTGAAGGGGGGACCGGGAGGGATTGACTTCTCGGATTCTACGCTTAACAACAGGGAAGTGATAGAGGTAAATGCAGTATATGAAGCCAGTCTGCCGTATGATTTTTTTAATATTTTTGACCGCCGTTTCTGCGCAAAGTGTCTTATGCATACCTTTATCGGCTATGAAAAGGGCCTTGATGAGAGGACTGCAGAGAAAAAGGAAGAGGAATACGTCTATGTGACCGAGACAGGTACTGTATATCATAAGGACAGGGAATGCACATATCTGCGTCTGTCAATAAAAGAAGTCGATAAGCCGGCACTTAAGGATTTAAGGAACAGCTCGGGGCATAAGTATTATGCATGCAGATCATGTGGAAAGTCAGCCACAGGAAAGGTTTATATCACATCCGACGGGACCTGCTATCACTCGTCCCTGTCCTGTCACGGCCTGAAGAGAACGGTAAACTGTATACCGCTGTCAAAGGTGGGGGGAAGGGGGCCATGTTCAAGATGTGGTTATTGATCATAAGGGGTACCATCGAAGATGGTGGAGTCCTTATGACATAAGGAGGAAATATGAACATAGTAGCTATTCTGTTATTGATTTCATGCACATATACGGATTTAAGGAGAAGAACTGTAAGCATCCGCGTGCTTGTTATCTTCCTTGTACTGACAGCCGGGCTTATGACAGGTGTTCATATTTTCGGTGACAGATACGATGCGGCCGCAGAGACCCTTATGTATGAAATTAATGCAGAAAATATCATATTATCAATTATACCCGGAGCCGTACTGTTCATTATAAGCCTTTTAACTAAGGAAGCCATTGGAAGGGGAGATGTGTATCTGGTCGCTCTTCTGGGACTGATGACGGGGTTTGAGAGAATATTTGCCATTCTCTTTATATCAATGGTGTCATGTGCCGCCTTAGGGAGCATGTGTATGCTGGTAAAGGGAAAGGGAAAAAAGGATACGCTTCCATATGTCCCATTTCTTCTGGGGGCCTATCTGACCCTTATGATAATGAATAATACAGGAGGAATCTAGATGATAAAAAAAGGAATGCTTAAGGGAAGCCTTACCATAGAGATAACACTTCTTATGCCATTTATACTGGGAGTTTTTCTGTTTATAATCTTTTCGGGCTTTGTGCTTCATGATAAATGTATGGTCGATAAGGCATGTATGTCGGCAGCCTTAAGGGGAAGTCAGGAAAGTGAGGACGCCAAGGCAATGGAAAATGCGGCACAGGCCTTAAGTGAGGTCCTTCCCGGAAAGCTTATAGGCAAATGGTCATATAACACAAGTATAGATGTGGGTAAGGATTTGATCAGGGTCACATTTGAAGGAGATACGGATATAGGGTCGGGTCTTGTAATGAGAGTACTTTCATCGGGGAATACAAAACATTCGTATGAATGCGAAAGCTACAGGCTTAAGGAAGCCGAGTTTATAAGAACAAGCAGAAAGTCAGGTGTTGGGTATTGTTTATAGAGCGATATGATAACGGAATAAGCGGAAATCATTTAATACTGGAAAGTGACTTGATTAATAATGTTGGGTATAAATCAAGAATGCTTATGGAGAATGATATACCTGATTTTCTTCCCTGTACCATAATAAGGTCTGATGGAAAGGATGAGTATGTGTACGATATCACATCTTTGGTCAGCCTCTATGATCTTTATGAGTGTGAGGAAATGGATCACAGGTTCCTGTGCTGCCTTATAAACGGAATGGCAGCCGGACTTGAATGTGCCGAGGAATATCTTCTTCCTCCGGAGCATCTGTTTTATGATCCGAGACATATCTATGTTGACAGGGAGAGACTTAAGGTCCTCTGGTGCTATTATCCTGGGTCTTATACTACCCTTGCAGAGGGGATGAATGAGCTTGCGGAATACATCCTGACAAAGGCGGACCATAAAGATGAGGCAGCGGTATCACTGGCATACGGCCTTTATAAACAGGTAGTTAATGAGGATTATACCTTAAGAAAGCTGGTAACAAAGAGCAGTCCCGTGACCGATCCGGTCATTGGGGATGCGGAGGAAGAAGAAATACTTAAGATAGAGGATATCAGTGATTTCATGTTTCCTGACGAGGATGACGCACCGGCTATACCGTCATCAGGCAAGGCTATAATAGGAGTGTGCATTCTTATTCTTCTGTTTGTTTCCGCCTTTACCTTTACCGCAAGCCTATACGGGGGAGATTCAATGAGGTTCCTTATGAAAATGACGGAAATGAAGATGTGTCTTACGCTGACCGGAGCAATGGCCATCATGCTGCCCATTCTCATAATACTTAAATGGTACAGATCATTCAGGAAATTCTCGAAAGCTCTTGATGAAGTCGGAAACAATAAGGATGATACCTACATGAAGCTGAGCCGTGACAAGGATGTACAATTTGGATGGGAATTGTGATATAATTGTGAATGTTTGGAGGGACCAAATTCATGAAAATCAACATTTATTACGGTGGACGGGGTATAATAAATGATCCGACTCTCTTTGTCATAGGCAGGATAAGTCAGGTTCTTGATGAATTAAATGTAAAGGTTGAGAAGTTCAACCTATATGAACTCAAGAATACCATTACAACACTGCCTGCATCCATAAACGATGCTGACGGTATTATACTTGCAACAACTGTTGAATGGTTCGGTATAGGCGGATATATGCAGCAGTTTCTTGATGCATGCTGGCTGTACGGAAACAAGGAGAAGTTCGAAACAACATATATGTGTCCTGTGGTAATGTCAACCGCACCCGGTGAACGTGAAGCCATGACAAGCTTAACTCTTGCATGGGAGATGCTTGGAGGTCTTCCCCTGCCCGGAATGTGTGCTTATGTTGAAGATTTTGTATCGTTTGAGATAGAACAGGACTACCTTGCCATAATAGAGAAGAAGGCAGAGAATCTGTACAGGAGTATTTCCCAGAAGACCAAATCGCTTCCGACAAGCAACAAGGCGGTAAAGAGGATAAGCGGTGCCGGAAGGAACATACCTCTCACACCCCAGGAATCCGAGCAGTTGTCCAAATATGCGGCAGATGAAACCTATGTTCAGCAGCAGAAGGAGGATATTGAGGAGCTGACCAACCTTTTCAAGGGCAAAATGGAGCATGCCGGGGTCGATGAGAACCTTATGTATATAGGTGATTTCAGGGAGAAGTTCGTTCCGTCCGTAAATGTGAATGCTGTATATAAATTTATGATAAAGGAGAGGAAGAAACCTCTGATCGTACAGATAAGTAACTCGGATCTTAACTGCTATTACGGGAATCATGAAGATCCCGAGGTCCTGTGTAAGCTGAATGATGATGTCATGAACAGGATAGTTTCGGGTCAGATGACTTTCCAGAGGGCATTTATGTCCGGAGATATGCAGGTTAAGGGGGATTTCAGAAGGTTAAGGATGCTTGATCAGGCATTTGCCTTTGTAAAGGAAGACTAAGGAGGATTATAAAATGAAGGACGATTGTATTTTCTGCAAGCTTGCAAACGGAGTATTTGAGACAAATAAGATTTATGAAGATAACGATTTTACCGTTATTTTGGATGCGGGTCCCGCAACCAAAGGGCATGCACTTATAATACCCAAGGAACACTATGCCAATATTTATGAGCTTCCCGAAGACATTGCCGGAAGGGCCTTAGTTTTGGCTAAGAAGCTTGCTGCCCATATGACGGATAAGCTTCATTGCGACGGCTTTAACATAGTTCAGAACAACGGAGAAGCGGCAGGACAGACGGTATTCCATTTCCATATACATCTTATACCGAGGTTTAAGGGAGACGGTGCTATGATCCAGTGGAAGCCGGGTAAGCCGACAGATGAAGAACAGAAGGAATTGTGCATGCTGCTGGCTATGGATTAGGAGAAAGAAAAAATCTCCATGATCAGGAGAGATCCCTGATCATGGAGATTATTGTATTTATGGCATCGTTTTGACTGCTGCCTGTCATGGCTTTAATGTATTTGTCCCGGTTTTCATATAATTCATCTATCATCTTAAGGAGCTGCTCATCTGTAAGATCATCCTCTTTAAGAACCATGGAGTAGCCTTGCTTATTAAATGATTCGGCGTTCAGGAGCTGATCGCCGCGGCTGCTCTTTGAGGGAAGAGGTATTAAGAGATTGGGCTTCCTCAATGCCAGCAGTTCACATATGGCATTTGCTCCGGCGCGGGATATAACAATATCGCACAGGGCAAACAGGTCCTTCAGTTCATCCTTTATATATTCATACTGAACATATCCGGGAGTGCCGTTAAGACTGCTGTCAGCCTTACCCTTGCCGGTCAGATGGACTATATTGTATTTTTCAAGAAGCTTCGGCAGGTTTCTTCGTAAAGCCGAATTCACGTTGGCAGCCCCCAGGGAACCGCCTATTACCATGATGACGGGCTTACTGTCTGTAAATCCCGTAAAGACACGCCCTGCTTCCCTGGAACCCTCAAGCAGTTCATGCCTTATCGGAGAACCCGACAGTACCGCCTTACCGGCCGGCAAAAAAGACAGGGTCTCGGGAAAGTTGCAGCATATCTTTTTTGCCGATCTAAAGCACAGCTTATTTGCAAGCCCGGGGGTCATGTCCGATTCATGTATAACAGCGGGTACATGATTCTTCCCGGCAGCAATTACAACAGGGACAGAAACGAACCCTCCCTTGGAGAACACGATATCCGGCTTTAATTCCCTTATCAGCCTGTTGGCTTCAAAAAAACCCTTAAGGACCCGGAAAGGGTCAGTGAAGTTTTGCAGGGAAAAATACCTTCGAAGCTTACCGGAAGCAATACCGTGATAGGGAATTCCGATATCTTCCATGAGCGATTTCTCTATTCCTTCATACGACCCTATATAATGAATATCATAATTCATTTCCTTCAGGGAAGGGATAAGCGCTATGTTGGGAGTAACATGTCCGGCAGTACCACCGCCCGTAAGTATTATTCTCTTCATTTAAAATAGCGGTCAAGCAGACCCTTAAGCGCCTGTCCGTGCCTTGCCTCATCCCTTGCCATCTCATGGACCGTGTCGTGGATGGCATCAAGATCATTCTTCTTGGCGCATAATGCCAGATCGAACTTGCCCTGAGTTGCGCCGAACTCGCATTCATATCTCCACTTAAGGTTTTCCTTGGTTGATGCCTTCATATTCGGTTCAAGCTC
>AUXO012848923.1_pt1 | contig 14375 bp, 12 predicted proteins | sample 768731 | NCBI WGS metagenome assembly AUXO01 (sample SAMN02715735, study PRJNA202380) | gut metagenome | biome: sheep rumen | host: Ovis aries | place: New Zealand: Palmerston North | reverse complement strand
TATAATAATATTGTATTTTAAATGCAGTGAGAAAGAAGTAGTAGTAAAAGAGTTATTAATAGAGAGTTAGTGGTTGGTGGAAACTAATGATAATATTTTATGAATTCGTCTTTTTAGCAGTTTAAACAAAATTTAATCCGGTAATGCGTTATAGTTTCAAAGATAAGATTTTTTAAATCTTAAGTAAAGGTGGTACCACGAGCAATTCGTCCTTTTTGGATGTATTGCTTTTTTTTGATAGGAGGGATTTTTATGATAGATAAAATTAATAAGTTAAAGTCTGAAATGATTTCTAAGATTGAAAAAGTTTCTACTTTAAAAGAATTGAATGATTTAAAGGTTGAATATATGGGTAAAAAAGGACCTATTACTGAAATATCTTCTGGTATGCGTGATTTATCTAATGATGAAAAAAGAGTTGTTGGTGCTGCTTTAAATGATTTGCGTGTTGAGGTAAATGAGTTATTTGATTCTATGAAAAGTAAATTTGAACTTGAGGAGTTAAATAATAAGTTAAGTAGTGAGAAGATTGATATTACTTTACCTGCTACTCGTGTTAGAACTGGTGCTCCAAATGTTTTAGAAAAATTAATTGAGGAAGTTGAATCTGTATTTATTTCTATGGGATATGATGTTGTGGATGGACCTGAGATTGAACTTGATAAGTATAATTTTGAAATGTTAAATATTCCAAAAGGACATCCTGCTCGTGATGCCCAAGATACTTTTTATATTGATGGTGATGAAATTTTACTTAGAAGTCAAACTTCTCCTGTACAGGTAAGAACTATGTTAGAAGGCAAAGGTGAAGTTCCTATTCGTATGATTTGTCCTGGTAAAACTTATAGACGTGATGAAGATGATGCAACTCATTCTCATCAATTTATGCAGATTGAAGGATTGGTTGTTGATAAGAATATTTCTTTAAGTGATTTAAAGGGAACTTTGGACGTTTTGTTTAAAAAATTATTTGGTGAGTCTACTCAAACTCGTTTTCATCCGTCTTATTATCAATTTACTGAACCATCTGTAGAGGTTGATATCAGTTGTCATAAATGTCATGGTCAAGGTTGCAATATTTGTAAGAATAGTGGATGGATTACTGTAGTTGGTGCAGGTATAGTTCATCCTAATGTATTACGTGCTAGTGGATATGATCCAAATGTTTGGACAGGTTTTGCTTTTGGTTTTGGCGCTGATAGATTGTCTATGCTTAAATATGGTTTTGATGATTTACGTGTTGTATATAGTACTGATTTAAGAGAATCACCTGTTTTTGATAGAAAGGAGGCAGAATAATGATTAGTTTAGAGTGGGTTAGTGATTATATTGATATAAGTGATCAAGATTTAAAAGATTTGGCTCGTAAGATTACAGAGTCTGGTATTAATGTTGAAAAGGTTATTAGTAATCATATTGATAATTTGGTTATTGGTGAAGTTATTGAATGTATAAATCATCCTGATAGTGATCATTTACATGTATGTCAGGTAAATATTGGGTCAAAAGTTACACAAATTGTATGTGGTGCTCCTAATGTTCGAACTGGTTTAAAAGTTATTGTTGCTTTACCAGGTGCGATTTTACCAGGTAATTTTGAAATCAAATCTAGTAAAATACGTGGGCAAGAATCTAATGGTATGATTTGTGCTTTGTATGAATTAGGTTTGGAAGAGAAAACTGATGAGGCATATGCTCGTGGTATTGAGGAGTTAGATAGTAGTGCTGAAGTTGGTAGTGATCCATTAAAATTTTTAGGATTGGATGCTACTTTATATGAATTAGATATTCATAAACATAGGAATAATGATTGTTATTATCATATTGGTTTTGCTTATGAGATTGGTGCGATTTTAAACAGACGTGTTACTTTACCAGAAAGCAAATATAATGAAATTGATGATAAAATAGATTTTGATTTATCTGTTGATACTTCTAAATGTCCTTATTATACTGCACGTGAAGTTAGTGGTATAAAAGTAGGAGAGAGTCCAGATTTTATTAAGCGTAGATTGATAGCTGCTGGTATGCGTCCAATTAATAATGTTGTTGATATTTCAAATTATGTTATGTTAGAGTTTGGGCAACCATTACATTTTTTCGATAAGGATAAGTTAGGTAGTAAAGTTGTAGTAAGGGACGCTATTGAAGATGAGGAAATTGTTACTTTAGATGGGAAAAAACGTATTTTAAAATCTTCTGATATTGTAATTACTGATGGTAAAAAATCTGTTTGTATTGCTGGAGTTATGGGCGGTGAGAATACTGAAGTTGATGAGAATACTTCTAATATTTTAATTGAAGCTGCAATTTTTGATTCTGTTTCTATTAGAAATACTGCTGCAAGACTTGATTTAAGAAGTGAGGCATCTATTCGTTATGGTAAAGGTTTATCTTACGAATATACAGATTTAGCGATGGATAGAGCATGCTATTTATTATCTAAGTATGCTGATGCTAAAATTTTATCTGGTAAAGTATCTTATGATAAAGTTGATAAAAAGGATGAAATTGTATCATTTATGCCAGATGAAGTTAATAAAATGCTTGGTATTACTATTAGTGAAGATGATATGAAGGTAGAACTCGGACGATTAGATTTTCCTTATGAAATTCGTGATGGTAAATTTTATGTGACTATTCCTAAAAGAAGGCTTGATATTGATCCTAATGTTAATGATATTGCTGAGGAGATTGGTAGGCTTTATGGATATCAAAATTTGAAGTCTACTTTACCAGTTTTTCCTGAAAGAGCTGGAGGTTATGTTGGTGATGTTAAGTATAGAAAAGAAATTTCTCGTAGACTTAGACAATTAGGTTTAAATGAGACAAAGACTTATACATTAGTTTCTCCTGATATGGCAAAGCTATTTGACTATGAAAAATTAGAACATGTTGTTTTACCTAATCCTATGAGTGTTGATAAAAGTGTAGTACGTACTAGTATTATTCCTTCTTTATTGAATGTTTATGATTATAATAAAAAACGTCGCGTTAAAGATATATTTTTGTATGAAATAGCAAAAACATATGATAAAGAATATAATGAGACAAGTAGAATTTCTGGATTATTATGTGGAAAATATATGACTAATGGAATGGGTTTAGATGTTAATGTTGATTTTTATGTTGTAAAGGGAATTGTTGAAAATATTTTAGATTATATGGGATTTCATAATAGATATTCTTTTGAAGTTGGCACATGTAGTGATTTGCATCCTGGAATTTCTGCTGATATTTTATTAGATAGAAAAAAGATTGGTGTAATAGGTAGAGTGCATCCTAGTCTTGTAAAAGATGATGTTTATGTATTTGAATTGTCATTACAAGCTTTAATGAGTAAAATTAAACCAATTAAGTATAAAGAGGCTCCTAAGTATCCAGTTGTTGAGAAGGATTTGGCTTTTATTTTAGATAAAGATATATCTTCTGGAGAGGTATTAGATGTAATTAAAAAAGCAGGTGGTAGACTACTTAGTGATGTTTCTGTATTTGATGTTTATAATGGTGAAAATATAGGTGATGGTAAGAAGTCTATTGCTTATAATCTTACATTTATGGATCAAACCAGAACTTTAGAAGAAAAAGAAGTAATGGATTTGTTTAATAATATTATTGATAAGGTGACTGTTAAGTTTAATTGTGAATTAAGAGATAAGTAGGTGATTTATGTTTGATTTTAAATCTATTTTAAATTCTGATGAGGTTATATTATATCAAGGTAAATCAAATGTTTCTAATATTTCTAAAAATATTATGGGAGAGTTGTTTATTATTTTTGTTACAATTATATTTGATATTGTATTATTTGTTTTTCCGTCAAAATTATTATTAGGTTTGATTGCTGTTGGAATTTTTCAAATATTATGTGTTTGGTCAATTTTTAATACTTTATTTTTAAAGAAAGGTAAGGTTATTGATAATCTATATTGTATTACTAATATAAGAGCAATAAAGTATGATTTAAAAAGTGGTATTTTATATTTTGGCTATTTAGCGAATTATTCTAATAATTATGTTATTAATGAAAAAAATGGTTATGGAGATTTGGTTTTAAAAATATCTGGTAATCATGATAAATTAGAATTTGATGGTGTTGATTTGATTACTTTTTCTAAAAATGTAACAAGTATTAATAGACATCCTAAGTTGGATAATATGCCTTTTATAAATTTTGAAGGAATTGAAAATCCTCATGCTGTTTTAGATATTGTAAATAATGCAAAGTCTAAATTACAAAATATTGATAATTTTACTGTTGCAGATTTATCTAATTTTATAAATTAAAAAAAACAGGTTTTCTGTTTTTTTTTTATAAAAAAAACATTAGTTTTTTTCTAATGTTTAATTATTTTTTAACATGTCTTCTAAGTAGTCTAATTGTTTGTTTGAATCATTTATTTCATTTTCTGTTTTTTCTTGTTCAACTATTGATTCAAAGTTTAATTCTTTATTATTTTCTTCTATAGGTTGTTGGGTATTAATTTGATTTTGTGTTTGTATATTTTGATTTTGTGTTTGTATATTTTGATTTTGTGCTTGCATATTTTGATTTTGTGTTTGCATATTTTGATTTGGCATTGGATAAGGTGGTATTTGATTGTTTATTATTTGCATAGGTATTGGTTGGTTAATTGGACGTATTGGCTGATTAATTGGTGGAATCATAGGTGGAATTTGTGGTCCAAATTGTTGCATTGGCATTACTTGTCCATACATATTTATAGGTTGAATATTTTCTAAGTGGTTTGTATCTATTTGATTTCCTACATCCATAATGCCTTTTTCATCATCGTTATCTAATTCAACAAGTTTTAACAATTCTTCAAGTGTTGTATCTCCGTTTAATACTTTTTCTAGTCCATCTTGTAATAATGTTTTTGTTCCTGCTCTATAAACTAGGTGTCTTAATTGTTCTTTTCTAATATTAGCGCTTATTGCGTCTCTAATTTCTTGATTGATTAAAAGTACTTCATGTATTGCGATACGTCCTGAATATCCTCCAGAGCATTTATCGCACCCGTCATTATAATATATTTCTTCAACGTTTCGATTCATAATTTTTTTAAATAGTTCTTTTTCGTAATCATTTGTTGGTCTTTTCTTTTTACAATGAGGGCATAATTTTCTTGCAAGTTTTTGAGAAATAATTCCGTTTAATGAACTAGCTAGTAAGTATCTTTGTACTTCCATATCAAGTAAACGTTCTATTGTTGTTAATGAGTCATTGGTATGTAGTGTAGATAAAACTAGATGTCCTGTTATAGATGCTCTTATTGCTATTTGGGCTGTTTCTGTATCACGAATTTCTCCAATCATTATAATGTTTGGGTCTTGACGTAAAATTGATCTTAGTGCAGTAGCAAAAGTAAGTCCTATTTCGCTGTTTGTTTGAACTTGGTTTATTCCTTCAATGTTCATTTCGACTGGGTCTTCGACTGTTATTATATTTGTATCTTCTTTGTTTAATCTTTGTAGCATTGAGTAAACTGTTGTAGATTTACCACTACCTGTTGCACCTGTTACTAATATGATACCATTAGGGATTGATATCATATCTATGACTTTTTTATAGTTTTCTTCAGAAAATCCAAGTGATTCAATACCACTTAAACTCATGCTATAATCTAATATACGAATAACAATTTTTTCTCCTTCATTTGTAGGAAGACATGATACACGAAGATCAAGGGGGATTCCTTGCAATGTTGCTTTTATGGCACCATCTTGTGGTAGTCTTGATTCTGTAATGTTCATACCTGCAATTATTTTTACTCTTGTGATGAGATTTTTTTTATTTTCGTTAGGAACATCAGTATAATCTATTAATTGACCGTCTATTCTTATTCTAATTTTCATATGGTTATCCATTGGGTCAAAGTGTATATCACTAGCACCTCTTTTTGAAGCGTCAACTAATATATCATTTACTATTTCTACTATAGGCATTTTTGTGTAATCATATATTTTTAACATAGTTATTTCTCCCTTTTTTTTCTTTTTATTCAAAATTGTCTAGCATTTAGCATATTTTTATTATATAATATTTTTAGAATATTAGCAACTAAAAAGGAGAAAAAATATGAAAAATAAAAAGGGATTTATGTTAACTGAAACGTTAGTTGTTTCTACGCTTGTCTCAGTTATTCTAGTAAGTTTATATATTCAATTTAATACTGTTGTTTCAAATTTTAATAAATCTTACAAAAATGATAATGTAAATGATTTGTATGCTGTTTATTATATTTCTAATTTTTTAAAAAAGGCTCCTAATTTGTTTCAACAATTAAAAAATGATGTTGATTCAAATTTATCTAATGGTAATAAAAAGTATTTAGAAATTAATCCTTCATGTGATAATACTAATTCATCAATTTTTACGTTGAGTAGTGAGCAAAATTGTAGTGCTTTTGAGAGTATTACTAGTTTTTATAATTTGAAAAATAAAGGTAGAATTATTCTTATGAGAGCTGATGTAGTAGCAACTAATGATGATTTAGATGGTTTAGGAGATTATAATTTTATTCAATATATTTCTTCTATAAAAACTGATAATGTATCTCCTAGTGATTATCGATTAATTGTTAAGTTTGATAATTTAGAATATGCTAATCTTGTGGTGGTAGAATAGAGGGGTTTTATGAAGAAAAATGGATTTACTGTTATTGAATTAATTGTTGCTTTTTCTATAACAATGGTGGTAGTTTTATTTTTGTTTCAAATTGTTTTATCTTTAAAGAGTGTTTATACTAAAGATAATGCTACATCACAAATGGCTTTGAAGCAAAATAGTATTGCAAAAATGATTAATGATGATTTACTTAATAATTCTGTTGTAAATTCTAGTGTTGTCTATAAGAATAGTACTTTAGGAAGTGCGTGTTATAATATTAATTTTTTAAGTGGTCAAAATAAAGAATTGTGTGTGTTTAAGGGAAGTCATGTTGAAAATGATGGAGTTATTGACGAATCTACGGCTGATGTAATAACTTATGATGACTTTGAATTTTTGCTTCCTTTTGATGCTAATGTTAATGTTCAAAATTTTAATGTTAGTTATATTGGTTCTGTTTTATTTGTTGATATTCCAATCACTTATAATGGTATAGATGATAGATATGATATAAAAATCGCATATTATAAATAAAGTATTTCACCTTAAATAAATTCTAAATTTATATGAGGTGTTTTTTTATGCATTTTGATACAGAACAATTAAATATTATTCATGATAATAGTAGGTGTTTGTTTGTAGTCGCGTCTGCTGGATGTGGTAAGTCTACTGTAATTTTAGAAAAAGTTCGATATTTGGTTTCAATGGGTGTTGATTGTAGTAAAATACTTGTTATTTCTTTTACAAATGAGTCTGTTAATGATTTAAAAAATAAATTTAATAATTATAATATTAATTGTGATGTTAAGACTTTTCATAAACTTGGTTTTGATGTGTTGAAAATGAAGAATAAGGTTAGATTGAATGATAATATATATGGTATTTTGGATAAGTTTTTTTCATATGATGTTTTTTTTTCTAATGTTTATTTAGATTATGTTGATTATTTATATTCTTATTTTTATAGTAGTAAGAGGTGTTTTAATTATTTATTTGATAATATTTATGAGATTGTTATTTGTTTTTTTTTAAAGATGTTAAAGGTTGATTTTAAATATAAAATTATAAATTTTAATGGTGTTTTTTCAAAATTTTGTTTTAAAATTAGTAATAAATTATTTTGTATTAATTTGTGTTATAAAAAAAAGCTTTTTTCTAGTAAGTCGATTAATTTGTATATGAATGATTTTAATTTAATGGTCTTATTTGATTTTTTTAAAGGTTTTAGTTTTAGTCCTATTATTAATTTTGATGTTGAGTATAAATCTTTTTTAAAAGTATGTGTTTCTTTTATTAATAACTATAAGTCTTATTTTATAGATAAAGTTGGTTTTAATGATCTTTTTTTTAAGTTTGACAGTAGAATGAATTTGTTTTTAAAGATTATTTATAATGCTTATATTTTTTATGAGGAATATAATAAAAAATATAATTGTATAGATTATAATGATATGATTAATAAGGCAATTGTATCTATTGATGTTGATGAACTTGGTTATGATTATGTTATTGTTGATGAATTTCAAGATATTTCACCTAATAGATTAAGACTTTTAGATTGTTTTAGAAAAAGGTGTTTTATTACTACTTTAGGCGATGATTGGCAATCTATTTATTCTTTTACTGGTTCGAATTTAAATTTGTTTGTTGACTATTGTAAAAATTATAATTCTATTATTTTACCAATTAGTAAGACTTATAGGAATAGTCAAGAATTAATAGATATTGCTGGTGCATTTATTATGAAAAATGGTTATCAATTGAAGAAAAAATTGTTATCTAGTATTAGTGTTTTCTTTCCTATAAAGGTTTTTTTTTATGATGATGAAAATTTAAGTGATTTTTTATATTCTATAATCAGTAAATTTAAGGTTACTTCTAAAATTTTATTAGTAGGTAGAAATAATTTTGATATAAATTGTTATATAGATAATAAATTGTTTTTTTTAAAAGATAATAAAGTTATTTGTTCTTGTTTAGATATTGATATAACTTTTTTAACAGCTCATGCTTCTAAGGGGATGACTTTTGATCAAGTAATTATTATTAATGGAAAAAATGAATTGTATGGTTTTCCATCTTATGTTTATGATAATTATGAAATTTCTTGTTTAAAAAAAAGAGATATGTTTTATTTATCTGAAGAGAGAAGACTTTTTTATGTTGCGATGACTAGAACTAGAAATCGGACATATATTATTTCTCCTTTAAAGAATCCTTCTTTTTTTGTTTTGGAACTTATTTATGATTATAAAGTTTGGTGTAATAAAAAGATTGTTTTTGATTTTTTTATGTGTAGGTTTTGTGGTTTTTATTCTAAACATAAATTTTCTAAATGTATAAATTGTGGTAAATAGTTTTTTGTGTTATAATTTTTATGGTGATAAAGATTATGAAAAAATGTGTAGTTATTTATAATCCTAATAGTGGTAAGAAAAGTAAGTCTGCGTTTTTAAATCAATATGAGCAAATTTTATTAAATGGAGGTTATGAGTCAGAAATTATTTATACTAAGTATCATGGCCACGCTATTAAAATTGTTGAGGGTTTGGAGCATTGTGATTTGGTTTTATCTGTTGGTGGTGATGGAACTTTTAATGAGGTTATGAATGGCAATTTTAAACGTGAGGATAAACTTTTACTTGCTCATTTGCCTCTTGGAACTACTAATGATATAGGTTCTATGTTTGGTTATTCTAAAAATCCTGTTCAAAATTTAAAAATGCTTATGAATAATGGTGTTGTTAAAGGTATTGATATATGTACTATTAATAGTGTTCCATATATTTATGTTGCTGGGTTTGGTAAATTTTTAAATGTTCCTTATGAAACTCCAAGAGAAAAAAAGAAAAAATATGGTCATTTAGCTTATATTATGGAAGCGTTTAAGATTTTTCGTACTGCTACTAAATTGTATGATATTACTTATGAGATTGATGGTGAGGAGTATCGAGGCTTGTTCTCATTTATGATTGCTTCTAATGCGAATAGAATTGCGGGAATTAATAATTTTTTTCATGATATTAAATTGGATGATGATAAGTTTGAAGTTTTGTTTTGTAATTTGACTACTAAAAAGGATATTTTAAAAACTTTGTATTATCTTAGAAGTACTGATATTACTAAGGTTCCTGGTGTTTATTTTTATAAGACAAATAATTTAAAAATTACTTTTAATAATAATTTGAAAAAAAATTGGTGTATTGACGGTGAAAAATATGATGAGGATACTAATATTTTTAAAATAGAAATTGTTCATGATGTTAAAATTTTTATGCCAAGTAAAAATGTTGATAAGTTGTTTGTGAATAAGTAATGGTGATTTTATGATTTATTTATATTATGGTTTAAATGTTTTTTTTATTGAAAGGGAAATTGATAAGGTTATTAAATCTAATAATGTTGATAGTTTAAATGTTTTTGAATATAATTTGGAAGATGATTTACTTGATAATATTTTAGATGATGCTCAGACTATTTCTTTATTTGGTGATAAAAAAATTATAATTGTAAATAATTCATATATTTTTACTGGATCTTCTAAAAAGAAGCTTTCTCATAATTTAGATTTGCTTTTAAATTATATTTCTAATCCTAATCCTAGTACTATTTTAATTTTTACAGTTTATGAAGAAAAATTAGATGAAAGAAAAAAAATTGTTAAGTTACTTAAAGATAATTCTTTTGAGTTTTCTTTAGATAAGGATTTATCTTCTTTTGTAAAAAGTACTTTATCTGATTATAAGATGGATAGTGCTGTGATTAATAAATTTATTGATTATGTTGGAAATGATTATTATATATTAGAAAATGAAATTGAAAAGTTAAAATTATATAAAGCTGATGATAAAAAAATTAGTTTAGATGATGTTTATTCTGTTTGTTCTGAAAGTGTAGATGTTGATTTGAATGATTTTACTAATAGTATTGTTTCTAAAAATATTTCTAGGGCATTAAAAATTTATAAAAATATGGTAAATATTGGGATTGAGCCTATTCAAGTTATTATTAGGTTAGCTAATCAATTTAGAATTATTTATCAATCTAAGAATTTATCTAATAAGGGTTGTAGTGAAAAAGAGATTGCTTCAATTTTGAAAATTCACCAATTTAGAGTTCATAAAGCTTTGGAAGCTTCTTATAAATTTTCTTCTGAAGTATTACTTAATTTATTGAAGTCGTTATCTATATTGGATGAACAAATTAAAACTAGTAATTGTGATAAGAGTTTAGCAATTGAATTATTTATATTGAATTTGTAGGTGGTTTTGTGGATTTTGTTACGAAAAAATTAAATGAATTAAAAGATAAAAAAAATTATATTATGTATGATAAAATAAAAGCTATAGTTGATTCTGAATGTATATCTAGTGATAAAAAAAATTTTTTGACTATGAGGTTTTTAAATAAATTGACTGATAATGTTGATGAAATAAAAAAGCAAGATAGTATTTTTTATTATATGTATTTATGTGATAATTTTAGACAGTTATTTGAATTTGATGATTTATATAATAATTGTTCTAGTGAAGTTTTTCATGATTTAATTCATTATTATATTGTTGAGTGTTCATATTTGAAGGATATAGAAGCGGAAATATTGTATGATATTTTTTATGATGATTTGGAATTGAATTATTTTATTCTTAAAAATTTGGTTAATGTTAAGTCATCTAATTCTAATGATGAAATTGGAAAAATAAATGTTTTACATCGATAATTTAATGTGTTATAATATAACATATTTTTTTTTAGGGGTGAATTTTATGGATTTATTTAGTGAGGAGAATGGTTTTATTACTTTTGATAAGATTTCTAATGTTATTTCTTCTGATGATGTTTCTGTAGAAGAAAAGCTTAAATTGATGTCTAAAGTTTCTAGTTATAATGAAGTATTATGTAGGAAAAAGAAAAATTTAGTTAATAAATTATTAAGTGTTTCTAAAGAATGCGATGAGATTGCAAATGTAGAACTTATTTTTTCAGATACTGTATCTAAACAATGTTGTACAAATAATGATTTTCTTTCTAATAATGTCAATGTTTCTAATTATATTTCTTTAGTTAATAGTTTTAGAACTCTAGAAGAATTTGATGATTTTAGTTCTATTATTGATGAATCAGAATATGTAGATGTTGTTAATTCTTTAATTTCATATTATGTTTTAGAGGGTGTTACTTTAAAGAAGATGATTTATGAGTCTAGTGAGGAAGTTTTTGTTTCTGAAAAAGAAAAGATTGATTTTATTTTATCAAATTTATTTAGGTTAAGAGATAATTTTAGTTTGAAGAATGATGTTAGTTTAAATAAAATTATTTATACTAGAACTGATTCGAATAATGTTAATTTTTTATCAGATTTAGATAGGATTCCAATTGAATTTTATGATAATGTTTTGTCTTGTTTTAATTCTATCTTAGATGGTAGTTTTAAAAATATGAAGAGAATTGGAAAATTGGATGAAGGTTTTTCTTGTGCATTATTTCAGGTAAGAGATAATGATATTAGAATTTATTATTCTGTTTATGATATTGATGTCTATATTGTTGGTGGTGTTCTTTTAAAGAAGGTTTCTATTTCTCGTGATTATTCTTCTTATATTAGAAAAATATCTCGTGATATTAAATCTTGTAAGGAGATGTTAAGTAATAATTCGTTTGATTTATCGGAATATGATGAGATTACAAAGGATGTTGTTAATGTTTTAAAATTAAAAAAAAGGGGGACAATTAATGATTGAGGAAGAAATTGTAGATTATTATAATTCTCTAGTTGATAGTGTTAATGGTGAACTTTCTAGAATTTATGATTCTGTTTTTCCTGAAAATTCAGAAGTTAATTATTTTGTTGATTTTACTCAGAAGGTTAATGATATTATATATAAACTAAAAATTGATGTAGATCCATTTGATGTTTTTATGATTTGTCATAGAACTTATAATCATGAAAATGATTATGATAGTGATTATAAGTTGCTTAATGAGAATAGAAATTTGATTGAAGATGTTATTTTAAATTCTGTTGTTATTTTGAAATTTTCTGAAATAACTAATAAAACTGAAATTAGTTTTAATTTAGATTGTGATAAATTTAAAGGTACTTTTTTGGATGATTCTAAATATTTACAAACTTTTGATAGAGCATGTAGAATTTATTTTTGGAATAGGGAAAATGCGATGACATATGTATCTAGTATAGTTGAATTTTTATCTTTTGATGTTAATAGAAAAAGCGCTAAAAAGTTGGTAAAAAAGGTTTTGAAGAGGTCTAATATTGAAAAAGATTCTTTGAATAAAATAAGTTTTAATACTTCATTAATTAATGATGTTGATGTTGAACAATATTGTTCTGCAGTTGAAATGGATAAGGCAATTATTTTGGAGGTTAATAAATTTTTAGGAAATAATGATTTGATTTCTGATATAAATTCTTATTATAGAAGTATAGGTAAGAGGTATAATAAATTTATTGCTAATTTAAAAAAAGAAGAGAAAATTATTAATGAATTGGTTTATCAAATTAAGAATAAAAAGTTATCTTTACCACTTGAAATTCCTAAGAAAATATTTGATGTTGTTTCTTTTGATACTATGAAAAGTATTTTTGAAAATTCTTTACGTATAAATAGTGCTTATTATGATTATATTGTTGAAAATGAGGAATATATAAATAATAATAGTAATAGTTCTTTTTGCTTAAGTTTAGAGTCAATAGGGTATAATCTTGGTGCTTTAGATGAAGCACATATTAATTTTTTATGTTTATATGGTGATGATGAGGTATTGAATATAATTAAGTTTGTTAAGGAGCTTAATTATGAACTAATTGATTTGTATAGTGATAATGGTTTATATATTTTGATTAATACTAGTATGGATAATGTTTCTTTTATTGATAAATTATATAATTTAAATATTATTAGTTTAAAATTTATAAAAGCAAATCCTGATATATTTTTTGATGAAGATTTGTTAGAAAAATATCAAGGACGTTATAATTTGTTATCTCAAAATTATGATTTAATTTCAAATTTTGAGGGTGTTTGTTCTGTTGATGATTTATTATTGTATGATTCGAGTGTTATTTTATCTAATATTAATATGTTAAATCATTATGATTTAGATTTTAATAAGAATTTAATTGTTGATATTAATAATTTTAATTATGTTGATTATTTAATTGAACTTGGGTGTTATGATATATTGAAAAATAATATTTTAGTTATTAATGAGAAAATAGAGTTGGTTTTAAAAAGAATTTATATTTCTAAATTAATGCACATTAATTTTTCACATAATATGGAATTTTGTGATTTTATTTTAACAGGTAAGAATTTTTATGTTGCTGATTCTAAATTAGATGATTTTATTATAAATAATGTAAATGATTATTTAGATAAAGATATGTGTCTTATTTTAAATGATAATGATAGGAATTTATTTTATGATGTAGATAAGTTTGATGATTTTTTGGTTGATGATATGACTTATAGGTTTGGCGATATTCTAGTATCAAAAAATAAATTTTTAAGAAATTGTAATTGTTTATTAGAAAATAATTATAGTTTAAATGATGATGTTATTTTTAATTCTTTAATATATGGTTCAGTTTTTAATTATGAAGAATTAAATTATTTAAAGGATTTTGTATATAGTAAGGGTAGTAAGGAATTAAAAAAAAAGTAATTTGATTACTTTTTTTCTTTTATTTTTTTTCCTTGATATGAATTTCTTTTTACTTGTTCTTTATCTATATCATTTA
>AUXO013011767.1_pt1 | contig 14379 bp, 13 predicted proteins | sample 768731 | NCBI WGS metagenome assembly AUXO01 (sample SAMN02715735, study PRJNA202380) | gut metagenome | biome: sheep rumen | host: Ovis aries | place: New Zealand: Palmerston North | reverse complement strand
TATTGGAATGACTCCGGTAAATGTATCTGCGAATGCACCGGAGTGTACTTGTGAAACAAAATGTACCGAGGATTGCATCAACAAAGAATGCAAGGTATGCGGAAATGATTTCCATGATTGTGAGGGAAAAGAAACGGATGAGCTACCTGAAGAATATGGGCCGCTTACACCCGACGGAAATATGGAGCTTGTTGATGATTACGGAAGCATAGAGTGTGGCGGCAAGCAGTTTATAACGGTCGTTACAAAGAGCGGAAATTATTTCTACATCATAATCGACAGAGATGATGAGGGTAACGAGAATGTTCATTTCCTGAATATGGTTGATGAAAGAGATCTTCTTACTCTGATGGATGATGAGGAAGTAAAAGAGTACATGGAGCTTGTGAAGGAAGAGGAAAAAGAGCCTGAACCTGAACCGACTCCCGCGCCTATTCCAGAACCAGATCCGACACCAACGCCTGAACCAGTGAAGAAAGACTATACTCTGCTTCTTATCGTTCTTCCCATTACTGCGATCGGAATGATATTTGCATATTTTGCTCTTAAGAAAAAGAGACAGCAGCCAAAAGATGAGCCCGATCCCGATGTGGACTACATGGATGATGAGAATGATTATCTTAATCGGATTGAGTCAGATGAAGAGGATGTGAATGCTGATGATTAACAGGACATGCAAGGTTTTCTTTAGGGCAACACCTGAAGAACTGGAAAGGATATATGCAAAGATGGAGAGCGTAGGCATTAGGAATCTTAGTGCCTACCTCAGAAAAATAGTCTTAAGAGGATTTGTGATAGAGATTGATATGTCGGACTTTAAAGATATTCAAAGGCTACTAAGTATTGAGAGTAACAATCTTAATCAGTACGCAAGAAGAGCTAATGAGACCGGAAGCATATATAAGGCTGACATTGAAAGTCTGCAGAGATCACACAAGGAACTCATAAGGCTTATGGGAAGTATTCTTGATAAGTTCAATGATATGTATTGAGTGAAACGAGGTAAACGGAAATGGCAGCAACGAGACTGATCGCTATGCATAAGAATATTGGAAAGTCGGTGGGACAATGCCTGGCAGCTCGAACAGATTATGCCAAGGACGAAGATAAGACTGAAGACGGAAAGTATATTACTGCCTATGCTTGCGATGTGGATATTGTGGAAAAAGAGTTCTTGGACTCAAGAAATGATTACATAAGAACTACAGGCAGAGAATATAAGGGTGATATCATTGCTTACCAGATTAGACAATCCTTTAAACCCGGCGAAGTTACGCCTGAAGAAGCAAATGCGATCGGCTTCGAAACTGCCATGAGGTTTACCAAAGGAAATCATCAATTCATCTGTTGTACTCACGTTGATAAGGATCATATCCACAATCATGTTATATATAACTCCGTCAACCTGCATTGTGACAAGAAATTCAGAGACTCATGGTTTTGCGGAATAGGTCTTAGACGCCTATCTGACATGATTTGTCTTGAGCATGGCCTATCGGTAATAGAACCTTACAAGCATAAAGGAAAGAAACCAATCTATCAAAAGAGCTATCGCCAAGATATAAGAGATGCCATTGATAAGATTCTTGCAGGTAAGCCAAAAAATCTTGAAGCTCTTATATCCGAACTTGAAAAAGCCGGGTATGAGATAAAACGAGGAAAGCACTTGGCACTTAGAGGCCTTGGAAGGAAAAACTTTGTTAGATTCAGATCCTTGGGAAAAGAGTATTCGGTGGAAGCTCTGAAAAATAAGATTGATGGAATTTACGAAATCAAAGAGAGTAAAGATTCTAAGAAGGAAGTTTCTTTTGACTTGCTCGTTGATATTCAGGAAAAGATAAGGCAGGGAAAGGGTATAGGTTATGTTCGCTGGAGTAAGAAATTCAACAACAAAGCTATAATGAAAACTTTGCTCTTTTTAAATGATAAGGGAATCAGAAGTTATGCAGAACTCAAGGAAAAAGCAGATGGATTTGCGGTAGATTTTAGAAAACTTACGGATAGCATAAGAGCTGTTGAAGGAAAAATCGATGAATTAGGAAAGCTTCGAAAACACCTGATCAACTTCAATAAGACAAGAGCTATTTTCGAAGAATATAAGAAATCTCATTACAGTAAAAAGTTCTTTGAAGCTCATCGGGAGGAAATAACAAAGTGCAGAGCAGCAAAAAATGCTTTCAACGAGTATGGACAAAAGCTTCCATCGATAAAAGAACTGAACAATGAGATTGGAAGACTTATGCAGGATAAGAAATCTTTATACAGGGAGTATTACCTGAAGAGGGATAATAACAAAAATCTTCAGGAAGCGAAGAGAAACGTGGAGATGTTTTTACAAATCGATGCAAAAGATACAGATAAGAAAATCGAGAAATCGCAGCCTTCTCGGTGATACCAAAACGTAGTTATTAAGCGATAGCGCTGTTCCGAATTTTTCGGTGAAAGGGGTTTGGGGCGGTACGCCTCCAACAAGCGGCAAGAGCATTTGTCTGTCAAATGCACTGCTTGCCACTTCTTTTATAGCCCTCGTAGGGATTCTTAAGAAGCGGCGCTACGCCTAGATTAGAAAGGAGGAATCCTAGATGAATAAAGTAATATTGGCTGGTCGTCTTACTAAAGATGCTGAGATAAGAAATGCAGATTCAGACAAGAAGGTAGCAAGATGTACCCTTGCGGTCAACAGAATATATAAACGCGAAAATGATGAACAATCAGCTGACTTCATAAACCTTGTTTCTTTCAAAAATCAAGCCGACTTTCTTGAGAAGTATGGCAAAAAAGGAACTAAGTTCATTGTCACCGGTCGCATCCAGACCGGCAGTTACGAAAAGGACGGAACTCGCATCTTCACAACCGATGTGATTATCGAACAACTTGAATTTGCCGAGAGCAAAAACTCTTCCGGCATCGGATCCGAAGAAGAGTATGCCGAAGTTCCAGATGGCTTTGAAGGACTTCCGTTTAAATAATGGTATTTGTTTTGGGGAGCTTTGTAGAAATGCAGGGCTCCCCGATTTTTGATGTGCAGTGGCTTGCTAAGAATTTGTTTTTATTGAGCGGGACTCCGCTGATAGTTTAGTGGTATTTTATAAAATGCTATGGCTTTTGGCTTCTATATATGATGAATAGGGGCTTTTATCTTTTTTTGATATATTCTATAATTTGTTTATCTAATAATTCTATTACGTCATTCAAGATAAAGAGGGGTCTCATGTCAGGCAAAATACTATATTCCCAATGGTTAAAAAGCGAGAAGAGCAAGTTAGTGTATAAAGGTCGCTTATCTAGATGATATAAGTTTGCATTTAGTTTGAAGCAGTTTAAAACAAAAGTATTCTTTGGTGATTTGGTTTGCCGATTCTGATATGACATAAATGAAAATCTTTATCTGAAAAGTTGAACGATGCTTTCGAATAAAGATAAGCGAGAAGGTTTTTTAGGTAAAATAATAGGGGGAATTATGAACAAAATTGTAGAAAAACCGATAAAAATAGATTTGCATATTCATTCTGTGGTTTCTTCAAATAAAGACGGTAAAAAAGTAGCAGGCAATACTATTGAGAATCTTCCTTTGCTTGTCTCGAAACTTAAAGATAATGGTATTGATATGTGCTCTATTACTGACCATGATAGATTCAGTTTCGATATGTATAGTTCGTTGAAAGCATATGAAGGCAATGGATTACTAAAAGTGTTGCCAGGGGTGGAGTTTTCTGTAAAGTTTGATGGTCAAAAAGTAATTCATATAGTTACTATATTTGATGATAAAAACGAGGGAAAGATAAAAGAAATCGAGCATATTCTTAATGATGGAATTGGTAAATCTAAGTATAAGGATGGAGCATTCTCACGTGATGATTATTTTTTAATTTTAAAGTCCATTGGTGTTGATTTCGTCATGATAGCACACCAAAAAAAATCGTTAATATCAACGCAAAAACCACAGAAAGCTGATGTTTTGTCACTAGGAAGAGAAAAATTTGATGAATTGCTTTTTATGGAATATTTTGAGGCGTATGAATTTCGTCAAAGAGACAATGAGGTGTTTAATAAAAAGTTTTCGATTGATAATGAGGTGCAAGATAAACTGCGTTTTATTACTGGTTCTGATTGTCATGATTGGAATTACTACCCATGTTCGAACCCGAAAAAAGAAGATATTGGTTTTACTTACTTGAAGGCTTTGCCTACCTTTAAAGGATTAGTTATGGCAATCACAGATAATCATAGAATTAATTATTCGGGAAGTTTTTGGGGACAGGGTAAGCACATTGATGAATTAATGATTCGAATAAATGGCAAAGATATGAGAGTTCCAATGTCTAGAGGAATCAATGTTGTGATTGGAGATAATTCTATAGGAAAATCACTTCTTTTGCATGAGCTTACATCTGAAAGAGAAATTGTTACTAAGGGAAAGCTTAGAAAGGGATATGAAAAGTATCTTAATGATAATGGAATAGAAATTCTTACCCGTATAGATGATAAAGATTTGTTTAAGTTTAACTATCAAGGACAGATTCGGGAAATATTTGAAGATGAAAATTTGCGAGCTGACAAGTATTTGGCAGAATTTTTCCCAAATGAAATTGATGCAAAAGGATATAAAAAGATTGTAGAGAGAGAATTTGAAAGAATATATAAGCTTATAGATAATCGCTTTAAGTATGAAGATAAAGTAAATCAACTGCTTCCATTAACGATTATAGAAGATAATCAGATAGATAAAGAATTAGTGTTGGGAATTGAGTTGGAATCACCTGATATATCTTCGCTTCAAAAGTTGGTTGAAAAGATAAGAGGGTTATTAGATGTAATAAATAAGGAGATTATAACTAGCACAGAGCTTGATGAAGTTGATGTAAATCATTTTAAGAGTGAGGCTGATTACTTGGAGCTTGTTTATAAAAAATATTATGATAGGTATGAAAAAAGCAAGCTAGAAAGAACAAAGAGGAATGCTTTTAATACTGCTTTAAAAAAATTTAAACGTAGTTATAGCGAGAGGCAAACGGATAATCAGAATAAGCATAATTCTTTTATAGAAGATAAAAAGATGCTTGTTGAAAATATCGTAAATTTAGTTAAGGTAAAAAATTCTTTTGAACCATATAGATGTTCTGTTGGAGAGACTATAGTAGAACCTGAAATTAATCCAGTGGATGCATTTTTGTTTGTATCGAAGATTGCAGTTGAAAAAATAGATGAGGATTATGTACTGTCAGTTATTGGCAGGGTTTTAAAAGCAGGAAAAAAGCTTGATTTACAAACAATAACGAGAAATGAATTAAAAAGTAATATTGTACGATATCCCAATGATATAGATGATCCTTTAGAGGCGTTTAAACTGAAAATAAAAGTAAGATTAGACGATGATTTTAAGCCTTGTAAGGCTATTATTGAAAATGGAAAGAATATATATACTGATTTATCAGCGGGTTTTAATTCAAGGATATATTTTAAACTCTTGAGTGGAGAAGATAAGAATAAAGGTATTTACTTGATAGACCAGCCTGAGGATCATATTTCTCCAAAAGCAATTAAAGAAGAGGTACTTGAGCAATTTAGAAATATGTCGAAACGAAGACAAGTAATAATGGTTACACATAATCCTCAGTTTATTGTGAATTTAGATGTAGATAATGTTATTTTTTTGAGTAAAAAAAATGGGGAAATATCAGTTCAATCTGGAGCACTTGAATATGAGGACGAGAATTACAGTATATTAAAAATAGTAGCAGACAATATTGATGGTGGAACAGAAACTATTCAGAAGAGGGTTAAGAGGTATGAAAAAAACATATAACTTAAGATATGAGCCGGGAAAGTATATTTTGGAATATTCTATGCCTGATAATAAAGAAGGAAAACTGATAATAGATGAGAAAAAAATGGAGTTGGACTCTGTAAAGTTTTACAAGTTGTTATTTGAAAGTGTAGATGAAAAGATTGATATTACTATATGCAATAAAGTAGTCGAAGGCATAGACTCGTCAATAATGAAAAAAGGGGAGAGAGTCAGTGAGACTTTACAGTCTCTATGTGATGAGATTTGTAAGGAAATTAATAAAAAGTGTTTTTCAGAGTAATATAAGTTTCTGCATATAATATTGTTGTGTATGGGATACCGCTAGAAATATATGAGAATCAACGAAAATAAAGAACCGCGTTTTCACGGAATGACAACTGAAAAAACATCGCGAAATATGAGCAGGATTCGAGGGAAAGATACAAAGATTGAACTTGTGCTTCGAAAAGCTTTATGGAATAAGGGATATCGATATCGCAAGAATTATAAAGCTATACCGGGATGTCCGGACATAGCACTGACCAAATATCACATTGCCATATTCTGTGATGGAGAGTTCTTTCATGGAAAGGATTGGGAAATTCTTAAACCTAAGCTTGAGCAGGGAAAGAATCCAGATTATTGGATAAAGAAGATTGAGAGAAATCGTAGTAGGGATAAGGAGAAAGACTCACAGCTTTTGTTTCTTGGATGGACAGTAATACATTTCTGGGGAAAAGATATTTTAAATAAAACTGATGAATGCGTAAAAGTGGTAGAGGAAGCAATATTTGATACAACAATAAGTGGATAAATATAAGCTGATTATGATAGGCGAAAAAATGAGGGGAAAACTGGCGTATGTCATTAGAATATATTTTTCCGATAATAGTCAAGGCGTGGTTTGGACTTGTTTTTTTTCAAGGAGCTACATTGTACTTTGCTATTGGTGCTGATAAAAGAAGTTCTAGCGTAGATGTAAAGTTTCCGCATATAGTATATGATCAAAGCTTTTTCTTTATCATTGTATATAATGCGATTATTGTTACATTATTTTTTTTAATAAGAACATCCTATATCATTACTATAGGGATTCCGATTGGTGGGATGCTTATATTTGTTTCTGAGGTAGGGGAGCTTATTGATTATTTTAATAATAGTGAGAGTATATATTCTATAATACTAAAAAATTTTTTTAATGTTGCTTTTATAAGTTTGTTTTTAAATAGTGGACTTTGGAAGCTGTATGTAAAAAATTTTGAAGATTGTTCAGAGTTTTATGCGTTCATAGAAGTTGCAATATTGTCAGTTCTTATATATTACTGTTTGTATAGTTTATTATTGGGGATACATATAATTGTTGGCTGTATTTCCTGGGATTCAAAGGATAAGGTTCGTGATAGTGTTTTTCAATTGAAATTGGAGAAGGAAAAGATAAAGAATAAATTTATTCATTATGCAAATGGATTAAATGATAAGTTGGGAAATAGATCAAGACTAAAAAAAGCTATTCTATTTATTCCTACGATAATATTTATTACTATTATTATGTTTCTGCAGTATTGTGTTCAACTATGGCGTAATATATTAGTATTGATGCTCTCTTTGATAGATAGGTGGATTATTAAAAAAAGAGAAAGTATGAGAATAGATAAGCTGATACTCTATAAAAGAAGGGCTAAACAGTTCAGTATTATTTTTGTACTTTGTGGGATATATATATGGATGAATTTTGAGAATGGATCTGAGTCAGTTATTACTAAGATTATTCAAGGAATATTAACTATAATAGTGATTCCAATTGCAATTAATAGATTTACATCTAATGATATGAGCTAAGAGAAATAATACGTGATATCTGTTATGGAGAAGAGAGGATAAGTTATATGACTACGCTTGTTGAGTTGGGATACGACAGAACCAATCCAAAATCGATTGAAGCATATGCGCAGAGACTTATTGGTAAATCTTTTAGGCAAGTAATGGATGATGATTCCAATGCAATCAGGGAAGACGGGGCTACATATGGTAAGTCGGAAGTTACTGAGGTTAAGCGAAATAAGGGGAATGTTGGACAGATTATTGAAGAGTGTTTTTTCCATTATTCCTGCAATAGTGATGCCAGAGCGGACTTTCCAGAAGCAGGTGTTGAGTTGAAGGTTACTCCTTACAAAGAAAATAAGAATGGTACGCTATCAGCTAAGGAACGCCTGATCCTTACAATGATAGATTACATGACTGTTGTAAATGAGGACTTTGAGACAAGTCATTTCTGGAATAAGTCAAAGCTAATATTGCTTATATATTATCTCTATAAACAGGATGTCAAGTTTAATCTTGACTATCGCATCGGATATGCAAAACTTTTTACACCGCCAGAACAGGATCTTAAGATCATCAAGCATGATTATGAAATAATCGTAGAAAAGATAAGGGCAGGAAAAGCTCATGAACTTTCTGAAGGAGATACGTTGTATCTTGGAGCAGCTACTAAATCTTCGACATCAGAAGTAAGACGTAAGCAGCCCTATAGCGATATTCCTGCAAAGCCTAGAGCATTTACGTTCAAAAATTCATACATGACGTATGTACTTAATAATTATATTATTCCAGGCAAAGATACTTACGAGCCTATAGTCAAAGATGATTCTGTGGAATCGTTTGAAGATTATGTTGTTAATAAAATCGGTGAGTATGCGGGATATTCTGTTGATGAACTTTGCGAGAAGTTTGATGTTGATATTACAAAGAAAGCAAAAAATCTTGGGGCAATGTTAGCATATAGGATTCTTGGGATAAAAAGTAATCAGGCAGAAGAATTTGAGAAGGCGAATATTGTCCTGAAGACAATTCGGATAGGCTCTAATAATAAGATAAAAGAGAGTATGTCTTTTCCGACATTTAAGTTCAAGGAGCTTGTGCAGGAAGAATGGGATGATTCAACATTCGGGAACTACCTGCGTGAAACAAGATTTTTGTTTGTTGTATATAAGTTTGATGAGAATGAGAAGCTTCATCTCAAAGGAGCACAGTTCTGGAATATTCCATATGAAGATCTTGAAAATGATGTGAGACAGATGTGGGAAAGAACAGTTCAGGTGTTGAAGGAAGGGCTTAAGGTTGAGAAGATTAACGGCATCAATCATAATAATTTTCCTAAAGCAACTGAGAACAGAGTGAGCCATGTAAGGCCACATGCTCAGAACGCAAAAGATACTTATGAACTTCCGGATGGAAGAGAATATCCGAAGCAGTGCTTTTGGCTGAATAATACGTATATTTTGGAACAGATTGATAAAAGGCTTAAATGATGGGGAAAACTGCAATATCATGAATGTCAAGAGTTGATCAATTTGGGGCTTTGTGATATTATTTTTTGGATGGAATAGTTGATCGAAAGACTGTTCTGTGATACGATTTAGATATATTTTTTGATTGGAGTTGTTGGGAATGGAGAAAACGGTTTGTGAGTTGTTTGCGGGAGTTGGTGGATTCAGATGCGGATTAAATTCTATATCTGCAGTCGAGGATGCGCAGAAACCTGAAAAGTGGAAAACAGTCTGGTTTAGCCAGTGGGAACCTGCTGACAAAAAGACACAATGGGCTCATGACTGTTATGTCAACAGATTTGGCGTATGTCTTGACCTTGATGGAAATGACACTACTAATGAAGATATAAATGCAGTTGATAAAAACAAAGTTCCTGATCATACATTACTTGTCGGAGGTTTTCCGTGTCAGGATTATTCTGTAGCTTCAACGCTTGCTACTTCTAAGGGATTAGAGGGTAAGAAAGGTGTTCTTTGGTGGGATATAAGAGATATGCTCGAAGCTAAGAATACTCCTTTTGTTTTGCTTGAGAATGTCGATCGTCTTATAAAGAGTCCTGCAAATCAGAGAGGACGCGATTTTGCTATTATCTTGGCTTGTTTTAGAGACCTTGGATATACAGTAGAATGGAGAGTCATCAATGCTGCTGAATATGGTTATCAGCAGAGAAGAAGGCGTACTTTTATTTTTGCTTATAGAAATGATACTAAGTATGCAAAGAAGGTTCTTGAAGATGCAAATTATATCGCGATGCATGGTGACGAGCTTCATAGACACAGTATCGCAAAGGTTATTCTTTCACAGGGATTTTTCGCGACTTGTTTTCCGGTAGATCCGCTTGATGCAAAGTATGTAAAGATTGGCAAACTTCCAAAGGGTATCGGAGAGCTTTCGGATTCCTTTACTTTCAATTTTGAAAATTCGGGAATGATGTACGATGGAACAATCTATACAGCAAAGACTGTACCTTATTATGATGGTAAGCAGATTACACTTGGTGATGTAATGGAGACCGGAAGAGTTGATGCATCTTTCTTTATTCCTAAGGAAAGATTATATTATACAAACCCTGATGTCACACATAGCGATGAGACAAAGCAGAAGCTGACAAAAGAGGAGCGTCAGACTTGGCAGTATCTTAAAGGTGGAAAAAAGATTTCCAGAACTGCTAAGAACGGGCATGAGTATGCCTTTTCTGAAGGTCCGATTCCTATGATTGATGAGTATAACAAACCTGCAAGAACGATGCTTACAAGCGAAGGATCCTTTAGTAGGACTACTCATATTGTCAGAGATAAGCAGACAGGAGAGATAAGACTACTTACTCCTGTAGAGATGGAGAGGATTCAGGGATTCCCTTCTAACTGGACGAAGGAGTGTCTCGTTGACGGAGAAAAAGTTGAGATGCCTGTAAATAAGCGTAAGTTTATGATGGGCAATGCGCTGGTTGTTGATCTTGTAAGACAGATGGAGCCGGTTATATCAAAAATAATTGAAAATGAAGATTGAGAAAAAGTCGTTCTACAGTGCGTGGAACGGCTTTTTTTTGAGATGGTGGTAGATTATAATATTTGTAATAACATGCAATGAATATCAATATGATGTGGAAGGTATTACTGGTAATGGGAAATATCCAAAAATGGGGATTTGGTATGGCACCAATTAAACCTGAGACTGAAAAAAATAATCGAATGGCATTATGTGCTGTTAGTGCTTTTGTAAGTGGTGATTGCAAGGTGGTTCAAAAAAATATACTTAATGATATTAGCGTGGTGAAAGGAATTTTTAATAGGGTTATCAAACAAAATCAGTGGGATTGGTTTACAGTAAATATGTATTTGGATTATCCACGTAATCGTGACTTAGTGAGTATCGTTTCTGCTCTTTCTGTTTTGAGAAGAGCGATAAATGATAAAGATGATTTTAGCGGGAAAAAAGCATTGGATAGATTGGTAAATAATAATTTTTTGATATATTGCAATAATTATCTTTCGTATAGTATAAACTCTGAACCATCATCGGAGTATTTATATATTCTTTCGAGAAGAGAAGAAAAGGATATTCTGAAAATTGGAATGACTACTCGTAATGTTCAAAAAAGAGTAAATGAGATAAATTCGGCAACAGGGGTAGTATATCCCTATTCAGCACGAAAAGTTTACAAAGTAAAAGATAGTAGATTAGTTGAGAAAGAAGTGCATCTATTACTTACACCGTATCGAATTAGAGAGGATCGAGAGTTTTTTCAGATAAATTTTTCAGAGGCCTGTTCCATAATTGAAGAATATCTCGTTAGCAGCAATCAATACTATTATAAATAGAGAAGAGGAGGGAAAGAGTGGGGATTTCATTTAGACATTCAGCTGGATTCGGAAAAAGAATGGAATATAATATTGTCGGAAAAATGCTGATGGAAGGACTTGATGTTTATTTGCCTTTAGTAGATGATCATGGAGTAGATTGCGTAATAAAAAAGGAAGATGGCACTTTTATAGAAGTGCAAATCAAGGCAAGATCTAATGAGGTGACAGATGGGGATGCGGCTTTATTTTCTGCAATAACGCATGAGTTGACTGATAATTTCTACTTTGTTTTTTATTCGGAAAGAATGGAAAAAATGTGGATATTATCATCGGAAGAATTTTTGGAAGAATGTTTTACGAATAAAAATGGGAAAAATAAAGGTAAGCATGTCATCTGGTTTAATGGTAATAGAAAAGATAAGCAGACAGGGATAAAAAAAGAGTATTGTAAAAAACAATTTGAAAAGTATATTGCAAAAGACTTTTCGAGATTTCATTGATGATTATGGGTGGTTTTAATGACGAATATAATCGATGGTAATACCTTGTTATGACAGGTGTATCCCTATTTGATTGGTGATTGAATGAAACAAGAGAATTTTACTAAGAATCAGCACTATATTCCACAGGTTTATTTACGAGGTTTTTCACCTGAATATAAGCCATTAAGAAAAAGCAAACTGAAAAGTTCTGCATATACAATATATACTTATGCAATACGGAGTGAGAAACAGCTAAAAAAAGCTGTGCCTATTGATGATATATGTCAAAAAAAATATTTTTATGAAATGAAAGATGATGATGGGAAATTTCTTAATCCTAATTGGATTGAGAAAGGTTTTAAGTGTTTAGAAGACATGTTTTCGGATTACAGATATAAATTAGAAAAGAAAGCTTTTAATGAAGAAAACTATTCCATCAAGCACTTCCTTGACAAAGAAGAGATAGTTTTTTGGCTTTCATATATATCATTACAAGTAATAAGACTACCTGAACTGCTTGAAACGGCACAGCAGGAGGTGAAAAGGCTTTGTGGTGATAATGTGTCAGATAATGACGCTCGAAATTTTGTTAGGAGATATTGCATTCCGCTATTTGGCAAAGTCGATGAAAAATCAAAAGAAACAATGGTTTTTAATTCGATTATTGGCCCTATGTTTCCGATGAAAATAATTTTAGGTGTAGATATTGAAGGAAAACTACTGACATCGGATAAAACTGTCTATATTTATACAGATGAAATTCCATGTGAGAGCTATGAAGAAGTTATTTTTCCAATATCAGCACAGATCTGTCTCGTTTTGATTGGCGGGAAAAAGCAGGAAGGAGTAGACCATAATCGTCTTTTTTTAATAGATGCTGATTTACGTGACTATATAAATGGCTGTATTTCTAGTGCGGCATTTAATAAGGTTTATTCAAATCATTTATTTAGTAAACGTGAGATGAAAATGATTGAAGAGTCTAGAATTATTTGAGAATTAAAATTGCATCATTTGGCTATAAACAGTAACTTGCATCGGGAGATACCTATGTTTGACTTTATTAAAAGGATAGAAAAACAAGAGCAGCATTGCATTGACTCATTGAAGATATGCGTTTATTTTCTCATAACTTCTCTTATAATTATTTGTAATGCGTTGATATTTAAAAAACATCTAATTCTGCTTGTAGAGAACCAAGTTTTGTATATTTTTTCAGTTGTTGCACAAGTTGTTGGGACTTTTATTGGTGTATCTATAGCGGGCTATACATTGTTAGATTCAAGGAATAATTCAATAGATGATATTGATGATGATGGAATCAAAGAACTTCAAAAAAGTGTAGCGCGTGATCAATTTATATGGCTCATAAGAATAATTACATATGGTTTGATAGACATTGTGTTATGTTTGTTCTCAATTAGTCTTTATGATAAAAAACCTTCTTGGTTGTTTGATATTATTTCTGGTGAAGCATTAGTAATTCTATTATTATTTTTTATTATTTTAATAAAATTCACTCTATTCCTTTCGCCAAAGGCAATTTCTAAACAAAGCGATAGCATAAAAAATAGTATGGATAAGCGCTATCAAAAGAAGACAGCCAAAATTATTACATTTGATGAGTATATTACCCAATATAATAAATTAGAAAAAGTACTCTATGATCTTGTTAATATTTATGATAAAAAGGGAGATTATATGGTGGGGGCAACTATACCTCGTCATCCTAAAGGCTTTTTACATAGTTGTACTACTCTAAAAGAGATGAGGTTATTAAATAACGCAACATGTATAATCTTAGATGATATTAGACAATATAGGAATGCGCTAGTTCATGGAACAGAGGAGAATAAAGATGTTAATGAGGAAATCTATAATAAACTTATTATGATTCTTAAATTATTAGAAGCATTGCGTGATTATGCCTTCGAAAATAATACAATCATTTTTGAAAGTAGACAATATAGAGACCTTGTAAAATATGCCTTAGATAATGTTTTATCTGATGAAGAAAAAAAATACTTTGCAGATATAAAAATGATTGTTAAGAATGCAAAGAACAGAGAAATTTCAAATAACCAACTAAAGATAATCAAGTATTGGATTAATAGTGGTTTACTTAATGAATTTTACTTAGGTGGCAAGCTTACTAAAAATGAATACCATTCGATTCTTACGATGGGAAACAGAAAATAGATCAAAAGTTTCAGCTAGTTGTAGATATTATAAATAATGTATCAATTTTAGAAGAGTGCATTGTGCGTGTTTATAATATTGTTAAGGTAAGATATATGTTAGACAATATAGATGTTTTTACCCAAAACAGCATAAGAATCCGAAGCGACCTCGGCGTGATCTATGTGGATCCTTTTCACATGAAGGAGGAGCCGCATGATGCGGATTATGTTTTGATAACGCATTCGCATTACGATCATTTTTCGATTGAGGATATCAGGAAGGTGATCAAAGCGGA
>AUXO012077554.1_pt1 | contig 14379 bp, 10 predicted proteins | sample 768731 | NCBI WGS metagenome assembly AUXO01 (sample SAMN02715735, study PRJNA202380) | gut metagenome | biome: sheep rumen | host: Ovis aries | place: New Zealand: Palmerston North | reverse complement strand
CAGCTGCTCAACGAGAAAGACCCTGGAGTGCAGCAGCACTTTACGGCTCTCGACTACGACGACTCTGGGTGGCCAACGGTCAACCAGTATTCGATGGAATGGGCCAAAAAGCAGGGGCGTGGCATCGTGGGCAGCATCTGGCTTCGCCAGCATGTGCAGGTGGACAAAGCCCATGCCGGACAGCCGGCCCGCCTGCTGCTGGGCACCCTGTTTGATGCCGACTATACCTATCTGAACGGACAGGAGATAGGCCGCACCTACTATCAGTACCCGCCCCGCCGCTACGATATCCCTGCTGGCATGCTGCGCGAGGGCGACAACGTCATCACCGTCCGGTTCATCAACAAATACGGCACGGCTCATTTCATCAAGGAGAAACCCTATATGCTGGCTTTCGGCGACGACCGTTTCAGCCTGAACCCCATGCCTGCCGACTTCATCCCGCTGAGCGAACAGTGGAAGCATCATGCAGGTGCCGATATGCCGTCATGTCCCAGTGGCGATGTCTCGCTGCAGAATATGGCCACCACGCTCTATAATGCCGTGCTCTATCCACTGGCTCCCTACGCCCTGAGCGGTGTGGTGTGGTATCAGGGCGAGTCGAATGCCGGCAATCCCGCCCCCTATGCCGACCTGCTCAGAAAGCTGATGGGCTGTTGGCGCAGTCGCTGGCAAGACCCTGAGATGCCATTCTGCATCGTGCAGTTGGCCAACTACATGGAGCCTAGTGCACAGCCCCAGAACTCCAGCTGGGCCCGTCTGCGCGAGGCCCAGCGCCTGGTAGCCAAGACGGATGCCCATGCCGAAATGGCCTGTATCAACGACTTGGGCGAAACCGTCGATATCCATCCTCTGCGTAAAAAGGAGGTGGCCGAGCGTATCGGACTCTGCTTTGATAAACTTTTATATAATAATAAGGTAAAGCTATCGCCAGAGGTCGTTGCTGTCGAAGTCAAGGACAGCAAAGTCATACTGACCTTGGACCAACCCGTACAGGTCGGCGATGCCTACGAAGTGGAATTGAGTACCGATGGCCGCAGCTTCCGCAATGCCTCAGCCCGCACGGAGGGTTCGCGACTGATTATCAACACGGATGGCGAGCCCGCCGTCAAGGTGCGCTATGCCTGGAAGGACAATCCCCTGCGTGCCAACATCCGTTCGCTCACGGGTTTACCCATGTCGTCCTTTGAAATGAAGATAGAGTAATCAAGGAGTCGGGGTGATGCTCGCTATCACCGTTTCGATGCCAGAAAACGGATGACGGCATTGCGGATGCTAGTGAGCCCGAAGTCGGCGGGATTCACCTGACTGATGGGAATCCAAAGGGCTTCGGCAGCATCGTCGGCAGCCGTTATCTGTCCGATGGCTTCATTGCTGACAGGCACCAGGAAGTCCATGTCAAGCGTATGGATGCCCATGCCACTATACTCGTAGACATTAGGATTGGAGAAGAGATAGCGGATGTCTTCAACGTCAAGACCCGTCTCCTCCTTGATTTCGCGCCGCATGCCCTCCTCCACCGTTTCGCCCATGTCGACAAAACCACCCGGCAGGTCGAGGGTTCCCTTGGCCGGCTCCTTGCCGCGCCGCACCACCAGCATCTCCTTTCGCTCGTTGACGATGAAAGCCGCAGTAGCCGAACAAGGGTTGGCATAATACACAAAGCCGCAGTCACGGCAGCACTTACTCTTGAAGTTGTGTACTTCAAAATGCTTACTGCCACACACCGGGCAGTAAGCAAATTTTTCAAGCGGATGTATCATTTGATGACCGTTTTTTCTTCTTTACCTTTCCCAATCGTCAGTACGGAAGGGGAACAGGGGCAGTCCGCCGGCATTGGCCAAATTGCCCAGCTGCCAATTGCGGAAACAGTAGCGCACGGCCACGGGCTGCTTCACCTCAGGACTGACGATGGTGATGCACTCGTCCCAGTAGCCGCCGCCAGGTTGCCAGAAGTGGCGGGCCGTGGCAGGACGGAACACGCGGTCGGCACCTGCCACCTCGAAGCCCTCAATGCCCTCGAAGCGGCTAATGGCACCATAGTCGTCGTTCAGGTGAATCATCACGGTGTCGTTCTTCACCTGCATGTCCTTATACGAAGGACTCGTGCATATCAGACCACCCTGACCGTAGGTCTTGTTCAGGGCCAGGAAAGCCAGACGCTCGCCCACTTTCTGCTTCTGGGCAGGGTGAATCTGAGTGCCCTCGTATGGGAAAACGCAGTCGTTGGTACATACCAGACCGCTGTTGGGGATGATTTTAGAGGCCTTGAACTGCTGTTCCTGCAGAAAGGCATTCCACGTGCCCTGCTTGTCACCGCTGTCAAAGGGAGCTATCTGGACGAAGTAGAAGGGAATCTCGCCCAACTTGAATTGACCGCGCCATTGTTCCACCAACAACTTGAGACGCTGGGAATACTGGTCGCCGGGGTCGCCGACATTGGAACAGCCCTGATAGAACAGGATGCCCTTGACGGTGGCGTTCAGGATGGGATTGAATGTGCCGTTGCCCCAGAGCAACGAACGGTGATAGTCCCACTGCCACCACTTCTTGCAGATTTCAACGCTGTCGGTAGGGTCGTTAGTGTACTTCTCCAGGTTTTCTTTCGTCAGCCAGCTTTCCACTCGCGAGCCACCTTTGTTGGCCTCGATGAGTCCGACAGGAATCTGGAGCACGCGGGCCACCATCTTGGCAAAGAAGTAGCCTGTAGCCGAGAAGTCGCCAACGGTCTGGGGCGTACAGACTCGCCACTGACAGTTAGCATCGTCCAGCGGAGTGGCCGACATCACGCTGGGCACCTTGACAGAACGGATATAGGGGAAGGCTGCGGCATCGACGACCTCCTGATTATAGTTCACCACGGGGCAGTTGCCAAAGCCCTTGACAGGCATCTCCATGTTCGACTGACCGGCACACACCCACACCTCGCCAGCCAGCACGTTCTGGATGCTTACCTCGCCCTCGCCGTCGTCGAAGCGGATGCTCAGCGGTGTGAAACTGGCAGCGGGAGTCGTCACAGTAGCCAGCCAGCGCCCTAGCCGGTCGGCTTTTGCGGTTACGCGCCGGTTATCCCACGACGTGGTGACGCTGACGGTGCTGTTGGCGCGTGCCCATCCCCACAGTCGAACCTGCGTTTGCTGTTGTACTACCATGTTGTCGCCCACCAAGTGCGACAAGCGAACCTTTGCCTCTGCTCCCACCATCAGCGTGGTCAGCAAGGCAAACAAAAAGAATCTTCTATTCATGATTTTTACTATTTGATATTTACTAGTCACTGGTAGAACTCCAGGTTGACGCCATAAAACAAGGCATCCCTGAAACCCACCGCCTCCATGTCGTAGGCCCGGCCGTCGAGAGCGCAGCCCGTAATCTTGTTGTCGAACATGGTGCGGTCGAAGGTCAGCTCGATGCGGTGCGTCTGGTCGTCGCCAAAAAGCACCTCGCTTTTCAGTTCAAAAGTGTAGCCGCTCTCGCCCCACAGGCCCCTTACCTTATGATAGCACCAGTCGCCCATACTGGCACATATCGACAGCCGACCGTTGGCCGTCGACCATCCGTTGGTCTTCTCCAAGGCAGGCATGCTGTTGTGGGGCTTGATGTCCAGCTGGTATAACGACCTCAGCCAACTAGGGTCGTAACTTCCTAGTAGCTGGCGCTGCAGTGAGTCGATGACGTTGGTGCCCTGGGGCGAATAGAAATCGATGTTGACCGCCAGGAATTCCGGCTGCAGACTTTGTGTGCAGAGGAAGGCTCCGTCCTGTGTCACCATGATGTCGGCTACACGGGCCTTTTCCGGGGTCACGATACGTCGCCCATACAGCTGGTAGCCACGGCTGGGCATAGTGCTCTCCTTCAGCGAGTCCACGCGTCCGTCTGGCTGCTGATGCAGATAAGTGTAGAGGGGAATGACATAATTGCCCACGCGGATGGTTGTCTTGATGAAAGGCTCCGTTTGGCCCGAACCGTCAGCACGCAGCTGTTGCCAGTATCTGCCATTCATCACTGGCACCACATAAAGATAGCGTCGCCCCTCATACTCCTTGATGGTGACGGGCAGCAGCTGGCCCGTATTCTGGCTGGTGATGCTGATGAGAGTGGTATCCAAAAGCAGGTCGTTGCCTTGCCCGTCGTAGATGGCCAGATAGAGAGGGGTACACAACTTCTGCACGCGCACCACGGCATCATCGCCATTGCTGCACGATGCGGCAACGACGGCTCCGACCAACAGGGTCAGCAAGCTCCTACTGATTCGCTTCAGTGTCTGCATACCATTGCTTTAGGTGCTGCAAAAATAGTAATTTTAACTCAAACCACCAAATTTTAAACAGAAAAAGCCAAAAGTCTTCACGAAATCAATCTTTTTTTGTACTTTTGCAGCCAAAAGTTATCAAATCAGCGTAAAGACAATGAAGAAATACCTCATCCTAGCAGCCACCGTGCTCGCTATTGCATCGTGTAGCGAAAAGAAATTCCATGTGGAAGGCAGTATCGAGAATGCCCGCGATTCCATACTCTATTTTGAGAACATCTCGCTGGCAGGTCCCGAAGTGCTCGACTCGGTCAAGTTGGGCGGCGACGGTGCCTTCAGCTTTGCCGGCCAACAGCCTGAAGCCCCTGAGTTCTACCGTCTGCGCATCGGCGACCAGATTATTTCGCTGTCTATCGACTCTACCGAGACGGTCACCCTCCGAGCCCACTATCCGCAGATGGCCAGAGAGTATGAGGTAACGGGTTCTGACAATTGTCAGAAAATCAAGGAACTGGCCCTGCTCCAGATGGACTTGCAACAGCGCGCTCTGGCCGTCAGCCGGATGGAGGATCTCAGCGTCGACCAGTCTAACGACAGCATACTCAGCATGATTCGCCATTATAAGGAACAAGTGAAGATGAAATACATCTTCCCCGACCCTTCCAAGCCTTACGCCTATTTCGCCTTGTTCCAGACCTTGGGCAACATGCTGCTGTTCAACCCTCGCACCAACAAGGACGACATCAAGGTGTTTGCCGCCGTGGCCACCAGTTGGGACACCTACTGGCCAACGGCAGAGCGTGGTGCCAACCTGCACAACATCGCCATTGAGGGCATGAAGAATGTGCGCATCAGCGAGGCCGGACAGAACCAGACCATTGATGCCTCGAAGATACAGACGGCAGGACTTATCGACATCACGCTAGCCGACAACAAGGGTCAGCAGCGCAGCCTGACCGAACTGAATGGAAAGGTGGTGCTGCTGGACTTCCATGTCTTCGCCCAGAGCGAGTCGCCGGCCCGCATCCTGATGCTCCGCGAACTCTATAACAAATATCATGCCCAGGGCTTTGAAATCTATCAGGTAAGTCTGGACCCCGACGAGCACTTCTGGAAACAGCAAACAGCAGCCCTGCCATGGATTAGCGTGCGTGCCGACGACAACAGCGCCTCGTTCCTGACCATCTACAACGTGCAGGCTGTTCCTGAATACTTCCTCATCGACCGTGGCAACAACCTCGTCGGACGCTCCCAGCAGATTACTGACATTGACGCTGCCATCAAGAAATTGCTGTAGAACAAAAAATGCCGAAGCTCAAGAGCCTCGGCAGGATATCAGTGCAACAATGGCTGGTTCGCTAAAAGCTGCGTAGCCAGGCCTTCAGCTCCAGCATCATCTCGAAGTGGTAGGCAAACGACTGGCGGATGCCGAAGCCGTGACCTCCCGAAGGATATAGATACATGGCGGCAGGCACCTTATTGGCATACAACTCCTCGTAGTAAATGACACTGTTCAGTGGCGATACGGTCTTGTCGTCGTGAGCCAAGGCCAGGAAGCATCGTGGCGTATGTTTGTTGATGTGCTGTTCGTTGCAATACTCGTTCACCAGCTTGCGCTTGGGGTTCTTGCCAAGCAGGTTATCGCGTGAACCCTGATGGGTAGTGCCCTGCTCCATCGAGATGACAGGGTAGAAGAGTATCTGGAAATTGGGCTTGGCATCGCCAGTGGCATGGGTGGCAACGGTGGAGGCCAGATGGCCGCCGGCCGAGAAGCCCATGATACCGACATCCTGCGGGTTGACATGCCATTCATTTGCATGGCGCCGCACCAGCCTAACAGCCTCCTCGGCATCTTCGGCAGGAACCTTGTAATGGCCGTGCGGCATACGGTATTTCAGCACGATGAGTGCTATGCCCTGCCCGTTGAAGAAGGGAGCCCAGTCGGTACCCTCGTGCTGCATGGCCAAGTGCTGGTAGCCGCCGCCTGGACAACAGACGATGGCACGTCCGGTAGCCTTTTTCTCATTAGGCAGAAAAACGGTAACCTTCGCCATGTCCTGCGCGTCACCATTACTTGTTTTTGGGCCGTCGGGCCAGAGATTCATCTCGATGGGCTTCTGAGCCGAAGCCAGGGTGGTAAGAACCAACATAAAGGTCAGAAGAAACGTTTTTTTCATCTTTCAGCGATTTTATTGACGGTGCAAAGATACAACTTTTTTCCGAAACGACACACAAAGCCGGTATCTATTTTTAACCGCGTCAAGGCATACAGGCATTGGGAGGTGAAACAAACTACAATATCAGCTGTTTTAGTCGGTTAGGGTCAAAGAGATTCTGAGCCACGTCTTGCAATTGCTGCGCAGTGATGGCATCAATTTGCTGCAAGAGGGTGTCGATGTTGCGCTCCCTGCCGTCATGGAGGAAATTTCTGGCAATGTCGAGGGCAAACTGTTCGCGATTGTCGCTGGCTATGGCAAGCTGACCCTTCAGCTGGCGCTTGGCAGCAGTGAGTTGGCGGTCGGACAGGGGATGTTGCATGAATCGGTCCAGTTCGCGGTTGACTAGTCGCAAGCAACACTTCACGTCGTGGTGGTCGCAGCCAAAATAGACACACCAGGCTCCCGTATCGCTATAGCTGGCCATGGTACTCTCGACAGTATATACCAGTCCGTGGCGTTCACGCAGCGAAAGGTTCAGACGGGCATTCATGCCCGGACCACCCAGCATATTGTTGAGCAAATAGAGTGGCAGGCGGCGCTCATCGTTGTGGCTGTAGGCCCGCTGGCCCAGCATGACGTGGGCTTGGTGGTGATTGTCTTTAGAGGTAAAGGGTGAGGGGGAAGAGGTAAGAGGCGAGAGGCGAGAAGGGAGAGAATTGTTCGAGCCTTGATTGCCTCCTGTCACACCTCTCACCCCTAACTGATCACTTCTCACCTCTAAATATCTGATCAGCCGATTGAAATTCACATCGCCATAGGCGAAGAAGATGGCATTGCCAGGACGGTAGTAGCGATAGGTGAAGCGACGGGCATCGGCAGAAGTAAACGACTGTACCCGTTCAGGCGTTCCTAATATGTTATGTCCCAGAGGATGCCCTTGGAACAGTAGGTTCTCAAACTCGTCGTAGATGAGTTCGGCCGGAGAGTCGTTGTAGCTCTCTATCTCGTCGCAGATGACATCCACCTCGTGGCGGATCTCCTGTTCCGGATATTCGCTGCAAAAGACAATGTCAGTCAACAGGTCGGCAGCCTTCAGGAAATGTTCCTTCTGAACAGCGGCATAGAAGACAGTGTCCTCTTTGTTGGTAAACGCATTGAGGTCGCCCCCGACTCTCTCCAGGCAGTTGAGTATCTGGAAGGCGGAGCGGCGGCGAGTGCCTTTGAAGCTGACGTGCTCGCAAAAATGGGCCAAGCCCTCTTCGCCAGCCATTTCCTGACGCGAGCCGGCACCGATGCCAATGCCGCAGTAGACCACGGGGGAAGGGGACGGAAGATGGATCACGCGCAGGCCATCTGATAGGGTTGCTGTATTATAATTCGCCATAACTGGGTGCAAAGGTAAGAAAAAAAGTTGATAGCAGATGGTTGGTAGTTGGAATTTATTTCGTATATTTGCACCCCGAAATATAATGTTTTGTCAGAATATGCGTAAAGTTATTGGTATCGGCGAGACCGTTCTCGACATCATTTTCCGTAACGAACTGCCTATTGGTGCTACGCCTGGCGGCAGCACCTTCAATGCCATCATATCGCTGAGCCGTGCGGGCGTGGCTACTAGCTTCATCAGCGAGACAGGCAACGACAGGGTGGGGCGTATGATTATCAAGTTTTTGGAAGACAATGGCTGCGAAGCAGACAGCATAAACATCAATCCCGACTCGAAGTCACCCCTGTCGCTGGCATTCCTCGACGAAAAGAACGACGCGGAGTACGTCTTCTATAAAGACCACCCCCACGACCGGCTGGAGTTCGCCTTCCCCAGTGTAACTGCTAATGACGTGGTGCTGTTTGGTTCCTACTATGCCCTGAATCCCGTTATCCGCCAACAAGTGAAGGGCTTTCTGGATTATGCTCACGAGCAGGGGGCCATCCTTTACTACGACGTGAACTTCCGGGCATCACATCAGCATGAGGTCATGAAGCTGCGCCCCAACCTGCTGGAGAACTTCGAGTTGGCCGACATCGTGCGCGGTTCGAAGGAAGACTTCGAACACCTCTTCAAGAAAAGCGATGCTGACAGCATCTATCGGGCCGAGATAGCATTCTACACCAAAAATTTCATATACACCCAGGCTGCAGAGCCCATCGAGCTGCGTGCCGAAGGCGGACTCTGCAAGCAATATGCGGTGCAGCAGACGGAGACGGTGAGTACCATAGGGGCCGGCGACAACTTTAATGCGGGCTTCATCTACGGACTGCTGCAGAACGGCATCACCCGCCGTGAATTGAAACTGGGACTCAGCGAAAGGCAATGGGACAGCATCATCGGCTACGGACAGCAGTTCTCTGCCGAGGTATGCCACAGCCTCTACAACTACATATCGCCAGAATTCGGTGCCCGGTGCAAAAAAGCATTGAGCGAGAAAAAACTATAACAAACGAAAACAAAATACACTACTCTATGCAGAAAATTACTGAGAACATCTATTACGTAGGCGTCAACGACCGCAACAAGTCGTTGTTCGAGGGGCTGTGGCCTCTGCCCTACGGCGTCAGTTACAATGCCTATCTGATTGACGACGAGAAAGTTTGTCTGATTGATACCGTGGAGGTTGACTTCTTCACGCAGTTCATTGAACACATCCGGGAAGTCATTGGCGACCGCCCCGTCGACTATCTCGTTATCAACCACATGGAGCCGGACCATAGCGGTTCTATTGCACTCATCAAGAAATACTATCCCGACATCCAGATTGTGGGCAACAAGAAGACGTTCCAGATGATGGAGGGTTTCTATGGTATCAGCGACGGTACGGTGGAAGTGAAAAACGGCGACACACTATTGCTGGGTAGGCAAACGCTGAACTTCGTGCTGACTCCCATGGTGCACTGGCCCGAGACGATGGTAACACTATGCGGCACTACCCTGTTCAGCGGTGATGCCTTCGGCTGCTTCGGTGCACTGAATGGTGGCATCATCGACGAGCAAATCAACTGCGACAGCTTCTGGCTGGAGATGGAGCGCTACTACTCGAACATCGTGGGCAAATATGGCACACCGGTGCAGAACGCGCTGAAGAAGCTGGCTGGTGTCAAACTCGACTACATCTGTGCCACCCACGGTCCCGTATGGCACCAGTATATCGACAAGGTGATGACCACCTACGACCGACTGAGCAAGTATGAGACGGAGCCGGGCCTCGTCATCTGCTACGGCACCATGTACGGCAATACGGAGCGCGCTGCCGAGGTGATAGCCCGTGCTGCATCGGAGGCCGGTGTGAAGAACATCGTGGTGTACAACGTTTCGAAAACTCACCACTCGTACATCATTCGCGACGTTTTCCGCTATCGTGCCCTTATCGTGGGTGCGCCGACCTACAATACCGCTCTGTATCACGAGATGGACGTGCTGCTGTCTGAATTGGCCGGCAAGGACATCAAGAACCATCTGCTGGGTTGGTTCGGCTCTTACGGATGGGCTTCGAAGGCTGTCAGCGAGATACAGAAATGGAATGATGAGCGACTGCACTTCGAAACCGTCGGTGAACCTGTAGAAATCAAGCAGAGTCTCACGGCAGAGACGAAAGCACAATGTGAGGCATTAGGTCGCGCTATGGCTGAACGACTAAAGCAAGAATAAACGCCCCGCCCTCAGTGAATAAGACAGCATTGCAGCTGCTATAAGGAATCGCCTTATAACAGCTGCAATGCTTTTTGCAGAATATCGTTGGTCTCGTTGATGATGTTGAAGTATTCGTCCATACCCCAGAGGTCGCGAGCTATGAGGGCCTTCAACTGAGTGCGCAGATAGGGCAGCGTCTTGTTGAGTTCGGCATCATCGATTGGTTTAAGGTCGTTCTTTGCAGCCTCGGCCAGTATGCCATCGATGACGCTCTGGGGCACCTCGTAGTGCTGTTGGAAGTCGGCAAAACGGGGGTATTGCTGTTGCAACTGCTTCCGATGCTGGTCTACATAGTGTAGATTGGCATTGATGATGTACGACTTGGCAGAGAGTTGCCGATGGAATCGCGTATATTTCGTAGTGTCCAGCGGAACGAACTCATCGGGCATGATGCCACCACCGCCATACACTACGCGGTGTTGCTTCAGGGTATAGAACTTGAGTGAATCGGCAAAGTGGACGCTGTCTGCCGACATCAGTTCGCCGCTCTTCAGACGGTGCAGCATATCCTCGGCATAGTCTTTCTGCTTGCCTTTCTCGTATGGCTTCTGTATGCAGCGGCCTGAGGGGGTGTAATAGTGGGCGATGGTGAGGCGAATCATCGAACCGTCGGGCAGGTCGATGGGGCGCTGCACAAGCCCCTTTCCAAAGGTGCGGCGTCCCACCACGATGCCCCGGTCGTGGTCTTGAACGGCACCGGATACGATTTCGGCTGCTGAGGCAGTATAGCTGTCGACCAGCACAATGACGCGGCCTTTCTCGAACAGTCCGCCGCCTTTGGCCTTATACTCCATGCGCTGTACGGTGCGTCCTTCGGTGTAGACGATGAGATCGTCATGGTGTAACAGCTGGTTGGCAATTTCAACGGCAGCATGCAGATAGCCGCCTCCATTCTCCTGCAGGTCGAGCACCAGAGTTTCCATGCCCTGACTTTTCAGTTTCTTCAGGCTCTCCACGAATTCGTCAGGAGTGGTGGCGCCAAAATTACCTATTCGAATATAGCCCACATCCTTACGGAGCATATAGGTGGCATCAATGCTCTTGACAGGTATTTTGTCGCGAATGATTTCAAAGTGCAGCGTATCACTGATGCCACGACGCACCACGCCTAAGTTTACTTTCGTACCCTTGGGGCCACGCAAGCGCTTCATGATTTCCTCCTTCGACATCTTGACACCCGCTATGGCCGTATCGTTGACACTGACGATGCGGTCGCCGGCCATAATGCCTTTCTTCTCAGAGGGACCGCCGGAAACGGGCTGGATGACGAGCAGTGTGTCTTCCACCATATTGAACTGCACACCGATGCCCTCGAAATTGCCTCTGAGTGGTTCGTTCATTTCCTTGACCTCCTTGGGTGTGGAATAAGAAGAGTGAGGGTCCAGTTTCTCTATCATACCACGAATGCCATCCTCGACGAGCTTCTGTTCGTCAACACTATCAACATAGAGATTGGTAACGGCCATTTCGGCCATCTGCAGCTTGCGCAGGGCGTCGGCATTAAAGGTAGCACGCTGGGCGTTGGCAGTCATAGGGAATAGCAGCGACAACAGGGCTGCACAGAGAACGTTTTTATTCATAATCTTCTGCTTCTTCAGGTTTGTCTTCCTCGATGACGAGGTTGTCGATGATAAAGTTTTGTCGCTCCATAGTGTTCTTGCCCATATAGTATTCGAGCAGTTTCTGCACCTGGTCATTTTTATGGAGCGTCACTTGTTCCAGGCGAATATCAGGGCCGATGAAACCGGCAAATTCCTCAGGGGATATTTCTCCAAGACCCTTGAATCGGGTAATTTCGGGGTCTGGTGCCAAGTCCTGGATAGCCTTCTGTCGCTCCTCTTCGCTATAGCAATAGCGAGTGACGAAGTCGCCCTTCTTGCCGTCCTCGCGCATCTGCTTGTTGCGAATCTTGGTACGGCGGTTGCGGACTCGGAACAAGGGAGTCTGCAGCACGTAGACGTGGCCCTTCTTGATGAGTTCTGGGAAGAACTGCAGGAAGAAGGTGATGATGAGCAGCCGGATGTGCATACCGTCCACATCGGCATCGGTGGCCACGATTACCTTATTATATCTGAGCGTGTCCAGCCCCTCCTCGATGTCGAGCGCAGCCTGCAGGAGGTTGAACTCCTCGTTCTCGTAGACCACCTTCTTGGTGAGCCCGAAGGAGTTGAGGGGCTTTCCGCGCAGTGAGAAGACGGCCTGCGTGTTCACATCACGGCTCTTGGTAATGGAGCCGCTGGCCGAGTCGCCCTCAGTGATGAAGATGCACGACTCCTCCTTGCGGTCGTTCTTGAGGTCGGAGAAATGGATACGGCAGTCGCGCAACTTACGGTTGTGCAGATTGGCTTTCTTGGCACGATCGCGGGCCAGTTTGGTGACGCCGGCCATCGCCTTGCGCTCGCGCTCGCTCTCCTTGACTTTACCCTCTATGACTTCTGCTACATCCTGATGGATGTGCAGGTAGTTGTCAACTTGCTGCTTGACGAAGTCACCTACATATTTATTAATGCTTTCGCCATCAGGCGACATTTGGGTGGAGCCCAGCTTGATCTTGGTCTGACTCTCGAAGACGGGTTCCTCCACATTGATGGCGATGGCGGCGACGATGCCGGTACGGATGTCACCATATTCGTATTTGCCGAAAAACTCTTTGATGGTCTTGGCAATATGTTCCTTGAAGGCACTCTGGTGGGTGCCACCCTGGGTGGTGTGCTGTCCGTTGACAAAGGAGTAGTACTCCTCGCCATACTGGTTAGCATGAGTGAAAGCCACCTCGATGTCGTCACCCTTCAGATGAATGATGGGGTAGAGCGGATCGTTGGTCATGCGGTCCTTCAGCAAGTCCTCCAGCCCATGCCGTGAGAGTATGCGCCGGCCATTGTACATAATGGCCAACCCCGTATTCAGGTAGGTATAGTTGCGGAGCATGTTTTCCACGATTTCATCGTGAAAGGAGTAGTCTTTGAAGAGCGTGTCGTCAGGTTCGAAATAGATATAGGTGCCCGTCTCGTCGTGGGATGATTCTGTGACGTCCGTCTGCATGTTGCCACGCTCGAAGGTAGCCCGTCGCACCTTGCCGTCACGATAGCTGGCCACCTCGAAGTGAGTGCTCAGTGCATTGACGGCCTTGACACCTACACCGTTCAGACCCACCGACTTCTTGAAAGCCTTCGAGTCGTACTTGCCGCCCGTATTGAGCACGGAGACGGCTTCGATGAGTTTGCCCTGTGGGATTCCTCGCCCATAGTCGCGGACCGACACGCGGTGGTTGTCGTCAACAGTAATCTCGATGCGGTCACCCGCCTTCATTTTAAACTCGTCGATGGAGTTGTCAATCACCTCCTTCAGCAGCACATAGATGCCATCCTCCGGCAGTGAACCGTCGCCTAGGCGTCCGATATACATACCCGGACGGGTGCGAACGTGCTCCATGTCCGACAAGTGGCGGATGTTATCATCAGTGTATTGTACTTGTTCTTCGATGATGTTATTTTCTTCGTTCATATATTCTTCTTAAAGCATCTGCGGCGTTTATGCTGTATGTGTTCCAGGTACTGCCACTGCGACTGCACCTTCTCGTTGGTTTCCATCTCCACGTTGGTCTCTCCCCATTTGAAGCCGAACTTCTGATACCAGGGAATGAGGTCGTAGAACAGCAGAGCATTGGCACCCTTCTGCTGATATTCGGGCAGTATGCCGATGAGCATGAGGTCGAGACATTCAGCATGATGGAACTTCAGGGCGCGCAGGCAGTGCCACCATCCGAAAGGCCAGAGCCGTCCGTTGCGACACTTCTGGAGGGCACGCGTCATAGAGGTGATGCTGATGCCCACACCTATCAGCTTGTGGTCGGGCGTGTTCCAGTCTTCTATGAGACACACCATATCCATGTCGATCATGGGGAAATACATCTTCAGATACTCGTCAATCTGTGCCTCCGTCATCTGGGAATAGCCATAGAGGTCTGTAAACGACTTATTGATGACATCGAGCACCTTGCGCCCCAACTGTTCCTTGCCGAAAATCTGACTACGTTTGGGGTGGAAGGTATGCAGGTTGTAGCGCTTCTGCACCAGTTGTGCCACCTTCTTATATTTCTCCGGCATATCGCCTTTAGGTACGATGAGCTTATACTCCACGTAGTCATTGTCTTTCTCCCATCCGCCCAGTTGCTCGATGTGGCGCGGATAGTAGTCGTAGTTGTAGATGGTAGCCATCGTGCCCAATTGGTCAAAGCCTTCGATGAGCATACCTTCCGGGTCCATATCAGTGAAGCCCAGAGGTCC
>AUXO016404458.1_pt1 | contig 14380 bp, 13 predicted proteins | sample 768731 | NCBI WGS metagenome assembly AUXO01 (sample SAMN02715735, study PRJNA202380) | gut metagenome | biome: sheep rumen | host: Ovis aries | place: New Zealand: Palmerston North | reverse complement strand
TCAATTAGAACGACTATTTCAAATCTTAAATAAATTGAATAAATCAAAAGAAGTAGAAATTACCATCGAAGGGAATTTTGAAAGCACGACGAAAGAGAAACTGGAATTCTATCAAAAACAGGGAGTCAATCGTCTTAGTTTTGGAATGGAGTCCATGAGTGAGAAAAATTTAGAATTTTTAGAAAGAAGTTTTAATAAAGAAGAAGCAGAAAAAGTTATAAAAGAAGCAAGGAAGTTTGGCTTTCAAAATATAAATATCGATTTAATGTATGCTCTTCCGAAAGAAACTATCGAAGATTTAAAAGAGGATCTTTCTTATCTTTTTTCATTAGAACCAGAACATATTTCCACTTACTCTCTAATATTAGAAGATCATACCAAATTAGCTCTAAAAAACATTCAACCGATGGACGAGGAATTAGATGCTAAAATGTATGAAGAAATATGTCAAGAGATGAGAAATCATTCGTATGAACACTATGAAATAAGCAATTTTGCTAAAAAAGGAAAAGAGTCTAGACATAATCTTTGTTATTGGAATAACGAAGAGTATTATGGCTTTGGTCTAGGAGCAAGTAGCTATATCGGAAATGAGAGAAAAAGTAATACCAAATCCCTTACTCAATATCTAAGAAAGAATGAGTATCGAGAAATAGAAACAGTAGGGGAAAAAGAGAAAATAGAATATGAAGTAATACTAAACTTGCGAAAGAAAGAGGGAATATCTCTAGAAAAATTCCAAGAAAAATATAACAGAGACTTCTGGAAAATTTTCCCATGTATGGAATTAGTAAATCAAAAATTATTGAAAGTGGAAGAAAACCATCTTTCGATTCCAGAAAATAAGTGGTATATTAGTAATGAGATTATTGTACAAATACTAGAAAGGGAGAAGTATGAATAGAAAAGAAATAATAAAAGAAGAACTCCATTATATCGAAGATAATCAATTAAAGGAATCATTAGAAAAAATCGTAGAAGACTTACCAGAATATTGGTTTCATAAAGCTGCTTCCTCCACTGGAAAATATCATCCAGAATATGCTTTAGGAGAAGGGGGATTATTAAGACATTCTAAAGCGGCTATGAGAATTGGATATGAACTATTAATGAATCCAGTCATTGGAGACAAATATACCTCTCATGAAAAAGACTTATTATTAATGAGTTTATTAGTTCATGATGGACTAAAACTAGGAAATCCAGAAGAAAATTATACTCGTTTTGATCATCCAATCTTAATGGCCAATCATATTCTTGAGAATCATGAAAAATATCATTTAACGAAACAAGATGCCACATTTATGGCAGATGTAATCAAAACTCATATGGGTGCTTGGACAACCGATTATAATGGAGAAGAAGTCCTAGAAAAACCACAGACTAAGTATCAAAATTTTGTCCATATGTGTGACTTTTTAGCCAGTAGAAAATGCCTATTAGTCCCATTTGATAAAGAGAATAAAATAAGTGTCTAAAAAACACTTATTTTTTCTTACAGTTGTCTAATTTTAAAAAATTTGATAAGATAAAAGAGAGGTAAGAAAAATGGAAAAGAAAAACCAAACAAAAAAAGCAAGCAAAAAAAAGCAAACCATTCTTTCAACAAGTAGTTGCCTAGTATTAGTAACAATGGTACTTCTATTAAGTTACTTTGTTTTTCAAACCAATTTACTAGAACCAAAACTAAATACTTTAACAACCAGTTACATATCTTTTAATAATAAGAATACAACCGATATGTTAAAAATATCCAATCTTCAAAAGATGACGAATCGCAAAGGTCAAAGCAAATTCAATGAACAAGGAATTTCTTTTGAAGTAAGTGGAAACGAAAAGCAAACCTATGAGGTAGTACTATATCCCTTAACGAATCAGATTGATACCTCATACATTCACTTTACCTTTGAATCGAAAGAAGGAAACATTTCAGGAACACTGAATCAAATGGAAGAAAAAGAAGATGGAGGATTCATTATTTATACTGGAACAATTTCCAAAAAAGAAAGTAAGAAAACTATTCGTATGTGGATTGATAAAAAGTATAAAGCCAACAGCAATCATACTTCTTTTGAAGTAAAAATAGAGTCAAGATAGGAGAATAACTATGGCCGGAAAAATTATTGTAGTAGAAGGAACGGACTGTTCTGGAAAAGAAACACAAACAAGATTACTTGAAAAAAGATTAAAAGAAAAAGGAAAGAAATGTATTCGCTTTGAGTTTCCAATGTATGATACTCCAACTGGAAAAATTGTTGGGGGAGATTATTTAGGAAAACCAGAAATCGGAAATAGTGTATTTACGGAAGGAGCCGTAAATGTAGATCCAAGAGTAGTCTGCCTATATTATGCAGCCGACCGTAAATACAATTTACCAAAAATCCAAGAGTATTTAAATAAAGATTATTTTGTAATACTAGATCGTTATACAACTTCAAATTTAGCTCATCAAGGAAGTAAAATTCACGATAAAGATGAACGCTTTGATATGTATCAATGGATTGATAAGTTAGAATACTGGTTACTTCAATTACCAAAGCCAGATAAAACGATTTTCTTACATGTTCCCTATGAAATATCATTGGAATTAAGAAAGAATCGAACGAACATTGATGAACATGAAAAATCAGTAGATCATTTAAAACATGCAGAAGAAGCTTATATAGAATTAGCAGAACTTTACAACTGGGATAGAGTAGAATGCATTCGAGATAATCATCTAAGAAGTGTAGAAGCGATAAATGATGACATACTTAAAATAGTAGAAGAAATGGAATAAAAAAAAACAACTTTTAAAGTTGTTTTTATTTTAGGCAGTAACAGTCGGAAGAATAACCTCAGGATTAGCTCCTTCTGCTTCTACAGTTGGTAATGCAGGAATGTCCACATTACTATCTGGTACAGCAACAGTTGGTACCAAAGGAACATTCAAAGGATTATCTTGCCCCAAACTATCAATGGTTGGAATAGCTGATTCTTCATCAGGAACATCATTCAAGGACATAATTGGAGCCTCTTCCTCGGGAACATCATTCAAAGACATAATTGGTGCATCTGCCTCCACAGCAGTATCATCAGAAGGAATCTCTTCATATATCGTAGGCTGTTCTGAATAAGCATCTTCTGTAATAGGAGTAGCCTCACTAACAGATGAATTACTATCTACAACAGGGGTTTCTTCATAAATCGTTGGTTCTTGAGCAACCTCAGTAGTATAACCTTCCAAAGGTGCCTCAGAAGAAGGAGCAACCTCAGTAGTATAACCTTCCAAAGGTGCCTCAGAAGAAGGAGTAACCTCAGTAGTATAACCTTCCACAGTTGGAGTAATAGGCGCTACTTCTACAGTTGGAGTAATAGGAGCTACTTCCGTAACTGGTGCAGATACTACATTACTATTTGGATCCGTTGTTCCAATTTGTACAGGATCTACCAAAGCTGGAGTAACTGGCAACATACCAGGTCCATAATTAACACCACTAGCATTTAAAACTGGTTCTGGAGTAACAAATTGTTGCATAACTCCTGGTACTTGTCCTTCCACAATAGCACTTTGTGCAGTTGGAATGGTAGCGGCTACAGCACCACCAATATCCATAGTTGGAATAGCCATAACAGGAGTAGGTTCAGGTTGGGCAACCGCCACAGCATCTCCTACCTCAGCATTGGTATTATCTACAAAATCATTGACTGTGAAAGACATTGGAATAGCAGAATTAGAAATATCATTTTCATCTTTTTGAATAGCAGACGTATCTAATAAATCATCGCTTTCTTCCACGGTATTATCAACTGGGATAGTCTCCATAATTTCGGTAGCTATCTCGTTTTCATAATTATCATCGTCTTCATTTTCAATTTCAATATTACGATATACTTCTTCAAAAGAAGTTTTTCCTTCCAAACATTTAATCAAGGCATCTTGTAACATGGTAATTGTATTACCAGAATATACCATTTTAGCTAAATCTTTTTTCTCTAATTTTTCATTACTGATTGCGGAACGAATATTATCATCAAGTTCCAACACTTCATGGAATGCAATACGTCCATGATATCCACGACGACAATGTTCACAACCTTTTGGATTGGCTTCCCAAACAGTTGCGACATCCATATTCATAAACTTTTTAAATACTTTTTTCTCATATTTAGTAGTTTCTCTTTGGTAACGACAATCAGGACATAACATTTTCGCAAGTCTCTGAGAGATGATTCCTGTAAGAGAAGTCGCTAATAAATAACGTTCAACTTCCATATCCAATAAACGTTCCACGGTAGCTAAAGCATTGTTGGTGTGGATGGTAGACAAAACTAAGTGTCCTGTAATAGAAGCACGAACAGCGATTTGTGCCGTTTCAGAGTCACGAATTTCTCCGATAAGAATAATATTAGGGTCTTGACGTAAAATAGAACGTAAAGCTGCAGCAAATGTCATTCCAATTTCCGCATTAACTTGAACTTGATTGATTCCCTCAATGTTCATTTCGATTGGGTCTTCAACCGTAATAATATTGGTTTCTGGTTTATTCAATCCTTGCAAAATAGAATAAGTAGTAGTGGATTTACCAGATCCAGTAGCTCCAGTAGTCAAAATAATACCATTAGGTAGTTCCATCATACGTTTGATTTTTTCCAAATTCTTAGGATGGAATCCTAAAGTATCGATACCTTCAAGACTTCGAGAATAATCCAAAATACGGATAACGACTTTTTCTCCTTCATTTAATGGCAAAGAAGAAACACGCATATCCAAGTATTGATCTCCAAACGTTCCTTTGATGGCACCATCTTGAGGAAGTCTTGATTCAGTAATATTCATATTAGCCAACAACTTCAAACGAGTTGTTAAATTCTTTTCATAAGCTAACGGTACAAAAGTATAGTCCTGACAATCTCCGTCGATACGGAAACGAACCATCATTCCGTCTTCTCTAGGATCGAAATGAATATCAGAAGCACCATACTTAGATGCTGCTATAATAATATAATCGGCTATCTGAGTTACGGGAGTCTTCGTAAAATCGAAGGACACCATGAAACTTTCGGTACCTTTTTGCACACGCTTGACATCAAATTGGACCATCATTTCAACCCCTTTGTCTACTTTCTATGGTATTTTACTAAATAATATTATATAATAATTTTAACAGAATAGCAAGGAGGGGAAAAGAGAAAATGTTAAAAAATAATCGTCAAGGATTTGTCCTTGCAGAAACCCTAGTAGTTACTGTATTTTTAATGTTAATATTTACAATGATATACACAAATTTTTATCCATTAATTGGAGAATATGAGAAACGAGAAACCTATGATGACGTCGATGGAAAGTATGATGTTTTTTGGTTGAAACGAATGATTGAAGACAGTTCCTACCAAATTGGTGTAGAAAAAATTGTTAATCTTGCGGAAAGAGGATATGCTCGTTTTGAATGTGATGATGTTTCAGCCGACGATGAAAAAAGAGAAATCTGTAAGAATATGGTAAAAGCCCTACAAGTTGAAGGCTGCAATTCCAAAGGAAATGAATGTGAAATCTATATAACTCCATATCGAATTGGAAATGGAAACGATAAGTCTGGAGACGTTTGGTTTAAAAAGACCGTGGCTCAAGAATCATATAAACGATATGAAGAAGATTGCTTTGCGGGAGATTGCCCAACATTATATAAAAACAAATGCATTGCTAGAGAAGGAACTGGATCAGAACAGTATTGTGAAAATAAAGGTAATAAAAATGTTTTTAGAAGTGGCTTTAAAGACTATATTTCCAGTCTACCAGATTATAAAATTGAATCTTTAAACTATGCCAAGTATCGAGTAATTGCTTGCTTTCATCATGTGAAAGACAACAACAATTATTATTCTTATGCAACGATTGAGGTGAATAAATAATGAAACGATTGAATAATAAAGGTATGACGATTATCGAAGTTTTGATAAGTTTCGTCTTAATTATGATGATAACGGCATCTATGTATAGTTCTGTATCTTCTTTTAATCAAAAACGTATGATAGAAGAATATAAAGAACAAATCCTAACGTACAAAAATGTTTTAACCAAAGAAATCCAAGATGATTTTATTAAAATTGGACTGGCTCATGCTAATTATGACCGAACGATAACAGGAGATATGATTACACATACTCTAAACTGTGATTTAAAAGACGGTACTCAAAGACAATTAATTGTATCGCAACGTCTTGCATACTCTACCTACCATATTGCGGGATCTCATACATCGGATGATTATTTTATGATTCAATATGGAAAACCAACGGATTTAATTGAGTATGATATACCAGATTTAGGTTCTTCCAAAAATGAGTACAATCACGTAGTAAAAGATTTGAGTATCAATAACGTTTTAATCGATATTACGGAAGATAACGTTTTATCCATCTATATTGGCTTTTATCATCCAGAGTTAACCACTAGATATGCGATTGAAATCATTGCGCCAATTAACTTTATTTTCTCAGGGGCTGAGTTTATTGATCCAACCAGAGAAATCTATTTAATTAGTTATGATTTAAGAGGAGGACAAATTCCTTCTGGATTATCCAATCCGAATATGTATATGTTAAATACACCGACATTTACATTAAGCAATCCAACCAAAGCCGCAGCCACGTTCTTAGGTTGGACAGGAAGTAATGGAGGAGTCCCTCAAATGAATGTTTCTGTTCCAACGGGAAGTTCTGGACACAAATCCTTTACGGCTAATTGGAATGATTTTAAATGTAATATTACCTATGACCCAAATGGTGGAAATTTCAGTAAAAATGCCACAAACACCACCCAAGAATGCGATTATGGTTATGGAGATGACGGTGCTTGTACCCTTCGTTCGGCAACTTCCAATGGATTTTATAAAGCAACCAGAGAAGGCTATGAAATATGTGCTTCTCATCCTTGGGTAGCCGGAGGTAGTGCCTATGCCGCAACCGCTTATCCAACTGCTTCTATCTGTCCTGGTATTTTATCTGGATCTCAAAATGTTACTTTAAGAGCAAACTGGGCACAAAAATTTAATATAACGTACAATTACGATGGGGCAGCAGATGTCAAAAACCCATCATCTTATAATACTTGCAGTAGTCCTATTACTTTAAAAAATCCGAAAAAAGAAGGATTTGAATTCGTGGGATGGGTTGGTTCAAATGGAACTACTCCACAAAAGAATGTAGTGATTCCAACTGGTACAACAGGAAATCTATCCTATAGAGCGGTATGGACAGAAAAAACAGTTACCGTAACGGTATACGCAGCATCCAACGATCGTATAACATTTACCGGACCAGTAACGGGTATGATTCAAGCTTCAACCACTGGAACAGCAGTTGTTAACTTACCACTCGGATATTATACGTTCACATCTAGTATTGCCAAAAAAACCGATTTAAATACAGCTTATACAAAGAATTTCCAAGTAAAAGAAGAAGCTCAAGTATTACTATTCTTCCCAGCTGGAGCGATTTATTGGTATGGAAATGGAGCTATATCAGGCAGTTACTTATATGATAAAATGGGTGGAATTGAATATGAGTATTTAGATGACGATGGCGTAAAAACAGGAAGTATCAGTGAAATTAAAAAGGAAAAGGAATGGATCCAAGTAAATCCAAATGATATTCGAGCTACCATGACAACGGAAAATAAAAACTATTATTCTCAAATTACCACGAAAAAGAGTTTTACTAGAGAAGAATATAATCACTTACGTTGCCATGTCAGTGCTACGGAAAACTGGACCAATACAACCGATGATACCTTTATGAAGTCATCCCTATATATTACAGGATCTTCTCTTAAGAAAGAAGCCTTTGGAAAAGGAAAAGATCAATACTACAATATTGATATCACGGATTCTTCTCCTACCGCTAAATTAAAATTTAGAATTAAATCAGAAGCCAACGGATCCGATACAGTAGAAACAGTCATCCATGCTATCTGGTTAGTAAAAGAATAAAAGTGAGAAATCACTTTTTTTCTTTTTAGAAAAACCAAAAGAACAAGAAAAAAATCATAGAAAAAGCCAATCCCAAAACTCTACCTTTCAAAAAAGAAAAATAAGAAAAAGGACTATTTTGAAGAATACTTCCTACTTGCATATGAATGGATATCCCTCCGAAACTAAGAAAAAAAAGTAGAGTAAAAGAACGCCAAAATAAACTAGAAATCAAAGTAGTAGAAAATACACCATTCGTTAAATCAAACAGCCCATTCCAATACACGTAGAGAAAAGAGTTCATCGAAAAATAATGAGTTCCTAAAAAACCAATAACAAAGAAGAAAAGAGAAATACCATAAATAAGAATCATCGTGTGAATTGCATCTTCAATAGAGGTTTGTAAAGCTTGATAAAAGGGTTTGGAGGAAGAGGAAATAGAACATTCTCCTTTTTTCGAATAAAGAAAAAACAACACAAGATTACTAAAGAAAATCGCAAAAAAAATTTTCCAACAAATGTTTTTCTCTACCACTTGCGAAACAGAGCCAAATAAGAATAAAAGATTGGGAAAAAAAGAAGAATAGAGGAGAGCATTTCCTTCTTCTTTTCCTAAAGATTGTTTTTCCCATAAAGAAACAATGGTCTTGGCCCCAGCCGGTACACCACTGAAAAGACTAACTAGAAAAACATAGAAACGAGTAGAATTCTTAGGAAATAATCTTTGAATAAAATCTAGCATACCATATTCTAATAATAAACGAGAGAGTAAAAACAAAAGAAAACTAACGGGAAAAAATTTTGTTAAAAACAAAATAGAATAGCGAACGGATTCGGAAAGTAGAAGAGAAGCATTTCCAAGAATTCCCAAAAATAGGAACCATAAACTGACAAGTATAAGTATTCTTTGATAACTTTTTTTCATATTTTTTCCTTTTGTTTGTTATAATGATTCTAGGTGATAGAATGTTTAAAAAAATCTTAAATGCCATCCTAGAATTTATAAAAGAAGAGTATAAATTTTTGATTTTTGCAATCCTTTTATACAGTATATTACAGTTTCCTCTAAATTATTATATTATTGTAGGAGGAGGAACCAGTGATGTTTCAAGCCGTATTTCAGTAGAAAACAAATATTCAAGTAAAGGTAGCTTCAATATCAGTTATGTAACCGAATTAGAAGGAACTATCTTTACCTATGCTCTTAGTTATGTAATACCAACCTGGGATCGAGAAGATGCTAATTTATATAAATATGATGAGCAGGAAAGTCTAGAAGACATTCAATTTCGAAGTGATCTAGACCTTCGTAGTGCAAATTCAACCGCAACCTATTGGGCGTATACACTAGCTGGAAAAGAAATAAAAACAACTTCTTCCCAAATATTCGTAATTGCGAAATTTGAAGACTTTGATTCTCCTTTAAAAATAGGGGATGAAATACTATCTATCGATGGTCATTCCTATGAAACAATCTCAGAGTATAGAGAATATTTATATACCAAAAAAGCCGGAGAAACAGTTTCAATTGATGTGAATCGAAAGAAAGCAAAGAAAACACTAAAGGCGACTCTTTATGATTATGAAGATCGTGTAATACTAGGAGTTGGTCTCCAAGGAGTAAAAGATTATGAAACAAGTCCTACTCTAGAAATAAAATTTAGAGGTAGTGAATCAGGACCATCGGGAGGTTTAATATCTACCCTAGAGATATACAATCAATTAACCAAAAAAGACATAACACAAGGGAAAAAGATTGCCGGAACCGGAACCATAGAAGAAGATGGAACCATTGGATCAATTGGTGGAGTAACATATAAATTACTAGGAGCTGAAAAATCGAAAACAGAGATATTTTTAGTACCAAGTGGACAAAATTATGAAGATGCATTACAATATAAGAAGAGTAAGAAATTAAAAATAAAGTTAATAGAAGTGAAAACCATTCAAGATGCAATTGAAAAACTGGAGAAATTAAAATGAGAATAGGGATAGATTTAGATGATACTCTTTGTAACACTAGTGAAACCGTCCAAAAATATCTGAAAACGTATGCTTCTACTACCAAATTTTCAAAATTAGATATTATGAATGAGAAAGATTTAACCAAAGAATTTTTTAACTCTTGTTTAGAAAAAATATATAATGAGGTAGAACTAAAACCGTATGCCAAAGAAGTCATTCAAAGGTTAAGAGAAAAAAGACATACATTTTATGCCATTACAGCTCGTAGTAATACGTTTGTTCCTTCTATTAAAAATGTAGAAGAAATAACCCAAAAATGGTTAGAAAAACAAAATATAAAAGTAGAAAAAATCATAACGGCATCCTATGGTGAAAAGAAAGCAGAAGTATGTCAAGAATATCAAATTGATATAATGGTAGATGATGATCCTTATAACATAAAAGCAATGCATGCATTCAAAGTAAATTGTATTTTGTATGATGATAAAGAACGCTTTACTTCCAGAGAAAACTATGCAACCAACTGGTTAGAAGTAGAAAAGATAATAGAAAGGAATTCGTAAAATGAAAAGAATAGGATTATGGATTATGATCGGGATGTGTATCTTAATAGGATCGACTCCCAAAGTAAAAGCCGCTCATTATGAAGTGCGAGAACTAATACCAATCGAGGTAGAAACAACCGTAGTAACTTCTGTCTTTAGTTACAAAAATTTAATGTATTTTGATGGTAAAGTACAATTTGCGGGAATTAAAAATCTTACCCATGAGACTCATCCGGTAACCATAAGTATTGGATTATTCAACAAAGATAAAAAAAATATTGGGACGATTAATTTCTGTTCGGCTGACACTCTAGATGGAAAAGAAGAAAGAGCATATGTCATTCGGGTAGGAGAAGAATATTTAGGAACAACCAGTACCATTGCTGATATCAAATATATTTCTATTTTAGGAGATAATGACAAATGTCGTACGAGTGGTAGTACGGAAAATCTAGGTCAAACAGTCGAAGAAATTGGAATGGCTAAGAACGGACAATTAGATACCAAAGCTAGTTTGCTTGTAAATGTAATGATTGTCTTAGGAGTAATAGTAGTAGGTATCTTCCTATATTCTGCTTTATTTACGAAATCTTATCAAAATATGGATGGCAATCAAGTTCGCAAAGGATACAATAAAATCAACAAAAAAATGAGAGAAAGAAGAGAAGCTATTTTAAGAAATACACCACCTCCAGCTCCGCAACCAATAACCGATAAACCAGAAGAAATTATTCAACAAGAAGAACAAGCAAAAATGGGGCAAGAAACGGATTTACACAACTTGTACAAATAGATAAAAAAAGAGGAAATAGTATCCCCTTTTTTCTTTGGAAACATGATACAATGATACTAGAAAGATGGTGAAAAAATGACTAAAATTAAAAATCCAACGATTCGTACCATTTTAAATATATTAGGCTTAACCGTAGGTAGCTTATTGGCTGCTATAGCCTTAGAATTATTCTTAATTCCTAATACAATTTTAGATGGAGGAGTTACTGGAATATCTATAATACTCTATAAAATCTTTCATATTCCACTAGGATTATTAGTCATATTATTAAATATCCCTTTTGTTTTTATTGGATATGAGAATCTAGGAAAAAGATTCCTTGTCAGAACCGTTTATTCTATGGTTATGTTCTCTATTTTTTTATCATTCTTTGAATTGTTAGAACCATTCACAGAAGAAATATTACTCGCAACCGTATTTGGAGGAGCCCTTTTAGGAATCGGGGTAGGAATTGTCATTCGCTTTGGTGGATGTGTAGATGGAACGGAAAGTGTAGCCATTGTCATTAGCAAAAAAACCAATCTTAGTGTAGGAGAAGTTGTCTTACTATTTAACTTAATTATTTATACAGTAGCTGGTTTTATATTTGGTTTTGATCGAGCTATGTATTCCTTACTAACGTATGTAATTACCTTTAAAGTAATTGACTTTGTATCCGAAGGTTTGGAGCAAGCCAAAGCTGCTATGATTATCACAGAAAAAGGAACCTCCCTATCAAAAGAAATATACAATCGTCTAGGAAGAACCACCACAACTTTAAGAGGAAAAGGATTAATCAGTGGAGAAAAAGAAGTTCTCTATTGTGTCCTAACGAGAATTGAATTATTTGAATTAAGACATATCGTAGAAGAAATGGATGAAAGTGCTTTTATTACGATATTAGATGTATCTGATATCATTGGAACTCATATTAAATCCAATCATCGATTCAAAAAATAAGAGACTATTGTCTCTTTTTTAGGGAAGATTCCTCTTTTTAACATTTTTTTAATAAGATAGTTGACGAAATAGTTTGTTATTAATATAATGTTAATAAGAACAGTAAAGATTGGAGAAAGAAATGGAGATTAAAAATATGAAAATTTACAAAAGTTGTTTAATAGTAGTAGATATGGTAAATGGATTTGTGAGGGAAGGAATGTTGCATGATGAATCTATTGCGAATATAATTCCAAGACAAATAGAACTCATCAAAGAGGCGCATCAAGCTGGCAAAGCCATTCTTTTTGTGAAAGATACCCATCAACCAGATTCAACAGAATTTGTTCGTTTTAGAGGTTCTCATTGTTTAGCTGGAACAACAGAATCAGAACTTGTGGAAGAGTTAAAACCATGGGAAGAGCAAGAAGATACTTTCCGTATTTTAAAGAATTCTACCAGTTTTATGGAATCCCCAACATTCCGTGCGTTTATGGAAAAACAACCAGAACTTCAAGAATTCGATGTAGTAGGATGCTGTACAGACATATGTGTCGTAAATGGAAGTATTGCTCTTGCCAATTACTTAGATGAAAGAAATCATCCTCATACCATTCGCGTACATGAAGATGCCATCGCAACTTATGCAGAAGAAAACCGAAAGGAATACGTAGAAGCTGCCAAAATATTAATGAAACAACAAGGAATAGAATTAGTAAAAAAGAAATAAGGAGAAACATATGAATCATACTTTAATGACGGATTTTTATGAGTTAACAATGGCTCAAACCTATTTTTTAGAAGGAAAACAAAAGGAAATATTTTACTTTGATATATTTTTTAGAAAGAATCCTTTCAATGGTGGATATACCGTAAGTGGAGGACTCGATGAAATCATAGAATATATCAAGAATTTTCATTTTGGAGAAGAAGAAATAAATTACTTAAGAGAATTAGGAACTTTTAAAGAATCATTCCTAGAGTATCTAAAAAATCTTCGCTTTACAGGAAATATTTATGCCGTACCAGATGGAACCATTATTTTTCCTAATGAACCCGTAATAACCGTAAAAGCCGATGCGGTAACAGCACAAATTTTAGAAACAGCCATGCTCGCAGCCTTTAATCATGGAAGTTTAGTAACAACCGCCGCTAAAAGAATTACCAGTGAAGCGAAAAATATCCCAGTAATGGAGTTTGGGGCAAGACGAGCAAGAGGAATAGATTCCGCAATCGAAGCTAGTAAATATGCTTTTATTGGTGGATGTTGTGGAACGAGTAATACCTATGCTGGAATGAAATATCATATACCTGCCTTAGGAACGATGGCTCATTCCCTAGTCACAGAATGTGAAGATGAATATGAAGCCTTCTTGGGATATGCCAAAAGTAATCCCGATAATTGTGTATTTTTAGTAGATACCTATGATACGTTACGAAGTGGAGTTCCCAATGCCATTCGAGTTGCCAATGATTATTTAAAACCAAACGGAATTCCTTTTAAAGGCATACGAATTGACAGCGGAGATTTAGCTTATCTATCGAAAGAAGCAAGAAAACTATTAGATCAAGCGGGTTATACCGATACCAAGATTTGTTTAAGCAATTCCCTAGAAGAATACATGATTCGTGATCTGCAAGAACAAGGTGCTTGCATGGATTCTCTAGGAGTAGGAGATAATATCGCCGCCTCTCTAGAAAGAGTGGGTGGAGTTTATAAACTCGTTGCCACAGAAGAGAATAAAGAACCAATCCCTAGAATCAAAGTAAGCGATGACAGTATCAAAACTACCAATCCTGGTTATAAAAAATTCTATCGCTTTTATAGTAAAGAAACAGGGTTTGCTTTAGGAGATGTCATTGCGCTAGCACAAGAAGAAATTTCCAAAGAGGAATATACCTTAGTACATCCAACAGAGACTTGGAAAACAACACATTTAACAAACTATGAAGTAAGAGAAATGCAAGTACCAATTTTTCAAGCAGGTGTATTAGTGTATTCCCAACCATCCTTAAAAGAAAGACAAGCATACTGTGAAAAAGAATATCAAAGTATGTATCCAGAAGTTACTCGTATTAGAAGCCCTCATATATACTATGTTGATTTAAGCGATGCCTTAAGAAATTTAAAAAACAATTTAATCAAGTATCATACGATAGAAAGAAAGGGAAAAAAGAATGTTTAACAAAGAAGAACAAACAAGAAAGAT
>AUXO016085940.1_pt1 | contig 14383 bp, 20 predicted proteins | sample 768731 | NCBI WGS metagenome assembly AUXO01 (sample SAMN02715735, study PRJNA202380) | gut metagenome | biome: sheep rumen | host: Ovis aries | place: New Zealand: Palmerston North | reverse complement strand
GGAAATTGGAAAGGAGAAAAAATAACAGTTATATATTAGGATAAAAATTCTGATATTTATAAAAAGTTATAGAAAATTGCAACAGAAAATGAAAACTATAAAGGAAAAATAAATTTTGTAGAAAGCAGTGCAGCACAAGGAGATGAAGGTCAATATTATATTGTAGATTTAAAACCTGTTGATGTAGGATTAGAATCTCAAGCTAATATGGGAAATCATGCCAATTTTGTAAATACTTTTTATACTGCAATTTCTCGTTCTTCACAAGGTACTTTAATAATAGAAAATCCTAATATTAAACAAATTGCTGAAACTAATAGAGTTAAGGAGCTTGTAAAAAGTCCTCTTTCAGAAGAAGCTAAGGCTAAGTTCTCTAAGAATAGAATTGATGTTTTATCTGAAATAATTACATCAGAACCAGGAAAAACTCCTAAAGTTGTTAGAAAAACTACTAGTAATTCTGAAGAACAATCACAAAATAATGAAGAGACAGGAGAGGAAGGAACTTCTACATCTGAAGAAGAAGCTACTGAATTAAATAAAAAGGTAGTAAATATTAAAAATGATGATCCTGATGAATATAATATGTTATTACATTCTATGCCAGTTAATGAGACTGGATTTATTCAAAATAATAATGGAAAATTGATTCCTAGTGTTGGATATGAAGAAAGAATTGATGGATTAAATGGATTAACTAAGTTAGCTTAGATGAAAAATTCTAAAGGAGATCCTATTTCTAGATTTGCTAATAGATGGATTTTAAATTCTGATGGGACTTTGTCTCATCAAGAAGAAGCTCTAGACACTCTTAATGATTTAGCTCAAATAGGATTATATACAAGAGATATAAATGAAGTAAAGAAACTTGTTAAAGAAACTTTAGGATTAAACCTTGATGATTCAGAATTTGGAGTAGATTTCTTATTTATGATAAGAGACAACAATGCTGATGAAACTCATGCTAATGCCAAAAAATCTGGAGGATTTTTAAGATTTATTATGTCTCCCATTGAAACTATTATAGGAGTATTTAGAGGGGAACATACTCCAGAAAATGCTAATAAAGTAAATAATAATAATAAAGAATTTGCTTTAAATATTTATAGAGTAGTTGACGGAAAAAGAGTAAATATATTAACTAAACCTTTGTGTATATTTACTAATCCGTTGACAATGTTAAATACTGAAGGATTTGAAGACTTAAAAAAGGAATATAATAAAATTAGGAATGAACATAATGCTCCTAAAGAATTTCTTAACATGTTATTAACAGATCCTAATTTAAGAAAACTTCCAAATGCTGAAAAATTAATAAAACATCTTTAGATTTATACTTACAGAAGTACAAATGGAGATGTTGTAGTATATTTAGATAAAACCTTATAGGAATTAACTACTTCTACAACTGGCCCAACAATTACTGTTAGTAATCAAAAAGGTGCTCAATATTTCCATACTCCAGAATGGACATATGGTGGAGAATATACTGATTTATAGGATATAGATTAGTCAGTACATCATTTAACCTAGGATATATATTATTCTAAATAGGATATAGTTATAAATGGAAAAACTATTGTTAAAAAAGGTCATGGATTTGTACTTTGTTCAGATTTTTATAGCAATAAATCCGATGAAGAACTATTTTAGTTATTTGTAGATAATGAACTAAATGATAGTCCTGATGGAAAAATTTCTGTAATATATGTTAGTTCTCCAAAAATAAGTATTTCTGATTATTTTAAGAATTTTGCTTTAAAATATAAAGGACATAATAAAAATGATGGAGACCCTGGTATTGATTCTAATATTGGCAATCAATTATCTGAATTTAGAATTGCAGAATTTATAACTAAAAATGATTCTGTATATGATTAGTATTTAAAAGGATTAATTAATTCTAATCCTACTAATAAAACTCTTACATTAGTTAAATGGGATATATTTAAATCTGTAATCCAACAAATTTCTTAGGATTTTGAATCTTTAAGTGGGGAAGAAAAAGTAAGACTACTTGAAAAAGATATTAAAGATACTCCATATCTTAAATTAATTAAATACGACGGCACTGATGCTGCTACTAAGAAAATTATTGATAATCTAAGAAATAATATTTATGGAGATGGAAAACATAATTTAAAGAGTTTTATTGCAAATACATTATTAAATTTTGTCCTTAAACAAAAAAATGGATTTATTGATGCTAAACTTCATTGGAATTCTGATGGAAGTCTTGAAATAACTGATGATATTAATAATAATATTAATAAGGTAATTGAATCTTTAGACGATAAATTTAAAGAAGGTATTTTTACTCAAATTAAAAAATCTGAAGATTCAGAGGAGGCTCTTGAATTAGAAGATTATACATTCATTAAAGCTGATTCTACTAATTATGAAAACTAGTATGGAAAATTTAGAATAAATGGTAAAATAGATTCTACAATGTTAGTTATGGATGTTTCTTCTATAATGGATTTTATTTTAGATACAATAAATAATTCAACTAAAAAAGCTATGCAACAAGATTGGTATCGACTTGATAATAGAAAACATGTTGATGATTCTGAAGACCCTACTAAAGTTGAAGATATTATTTCTAAAGAACTACTAGATTAGTTTACAAATCGTTCTGAATTGTCTGCTTTAATATTAAATAATATTAAAAAGTTTGAAAATCTTAATGATGGAAATATATTAAAGGATACAGATTTAGCGGATTTAATTATTCCATTAAATGAATTAGGATATGCAATTGTTGGAGGATATACATTATAGCCAAATACTATAACTTTAGTTAAAATTCCAAATGGATATACTTAGAGTATAGAAGATGATTATGTTTTTAGTGATTATGATATTATATAGGACTCTGCTGGAAAATATTATGAATTAAATCAAGATGGAAGTGTATCCGAAATAACTGAAGATTTTTTTAATAATTTTAAAGAAGATGTTATCAATGAAATTAAGGAAAATGCTTCTAAAGATTTATCTACTTTAACTGATCCAGAAGATATATTATTAGCTAAAATATGGCAACAGGTTCAATCTAAATCAAAAGGAGAAGGTTCTGCTCAAACTATTGATAATATTTTAAATATGGTTGATGATGAATCACTATAGGAAATATTTACAGATTCTGATTTATAGATGACTACTGAACTTGGGCCTGTTAGTAAAGAAGATTTCAAAACAGATATTTAGTATTATATTCAGAATAAATATATTATTAAAGAAGGAAAAAGGAAAAGAAATCCAGATATTCCAGATACCTTCTAGGAATTATATGATAATATAAATGAAGAATTGTTAGATACTTTAATGACAGCAATAAATGAAGCTGCCGATAATTATACAGGATGTTAATATGGCTTTTACATGTAGTATTGATATTATTAGTAAAAAATATAACTAGTCTTTAAGTTCGGAAAGTAAGGTAAAAGATACCTTACTTTCCTTACTAAAAGACGGGGCAAATATTGAAGATATTATTTAGGTAGTAACTGCTCCTAGAAGCACAATAGAATTAAGAAAAATAATGAAAACAAACCCCTCTAAAGTGCAGCTTATTAAAAAATTCTAGGATGAGAAATTTGTGAGAGACCTTTTAGGTTCAGATAAAAATATTAATCTTCCTGAAGCAGTTACTACTTAGACAAAAGAATTAGCAATAGATAATCCAGATGCTATAGTTTAGAATGGAAAACGGGCTAAAATATGGCTTAGTGAAGCTTGGGGAGTAGCCTCTTTAGCTTAGAATAAATTTGTGCAAGATACCAATAGAGAAATACAAAGTAGAATATTAGGAATGATTAAAAATGCTAATACTAATGAGTCTGCTGAAATAGTATTAAATAGAACTATTCAAGAATATTTTAATTACAATTTAAATTAGTTAGCAGAATTTTTTGATAGGCAAGGTAAATCTGATTATGCACAAATTATAAGAGATAATATGCCATTTGATAAAACTAACCCTAATGAAAGAATTAATTATATAGTTAAATCTATTTCTGATTATTTTTAGGATTATTCGGATTCCGAAAAAATGGCATATGCAGATCCTAAAAATACTTTATATGATAAATCTAGAGCTTTTGCTAGATTTTTACTTATTTAGCCATTAAATTTTGATAATTTTTTAGCTTCCAATGTAAATTCTATACAAATAAGAAATAAAGGAAAATTAACATCTGATATTAATAAATATGGAATTTAGTTGGGAAAAGGAAGATAGAATATGACTTGGCAAGACGAAGACGCTGTATATTCTATTGCAAAAATGGTTGATGATTTTGTTTAGAGAGAAATAGGAAATTGGCCACTATATAGAAAACAAGAAGATGTTTGGACCAAATAGTCTGATGAATATTGTGAAACAAACAAAGTTGTAAGTGTTTTAACTAAAGTAATGAGAATTGCTGACGTTAAAAATAAAGACTTTAAACCAATTATAGTCAATAAAGCAAATGATGCTTTAATTGAAGACTTAAAAAATACTTTTAAAGTAGCTTTTGGAATAAATATTAAAACTAATAAAGAAGTTATTGATGAAGTATTTGAAAAATATATTGAAAATAGAACTCTACCACAAATAGTAAGAAATATTAATTAGGCTCCTCAATATATACTTCCAATAGTAATGTATTTATTAACTGAACAAGTTACTTTTAAAAAGAGTAAAGCAGAAACTTCTTTTAAAGAAGGAATTGTTAAATTAAATGATAATGAAGTAAATATAGTTTACTCTATTTGGAAAAATATGTTTGATCCTCTTAATAATAATTCTTTATATAATCAAGTTTCTTAGAATAAAGAATTTGATTTATACCAAATGATTAGTCAAGTGTTATTAACTCATGACAAAAAAGAATTATATGGAATAGTTAATGATATGGGAACTATAGAAAAGAAAAACTATTCGTTAGGAAGAGCTAATCAACGTTTAAATCAATTATAGTCTAAAATTAATGGAGCTTATTCACCTCTATTAAATAAAGGAATTTTTAATGTAACTATAGAAAATGATTTCGAAGGTGATGAACCTAATACTACAATTACATATAAAGTTCCTATGAAGAATGATAAATATATAATTAAAATAGTAAAAGGAAAAAAAGCTACTATTACTAAAGATGGAGTTGTAGTTACTGGTAATCCTAAGGTTTTATAGGATTTAAAAGGATTATTTACTAATGTTATTAAAATAAAATTCGATTAGGGCAATTTTTTAGACATTTATCTTAATAAAATTGGAAATGGACAATAGAAAGCTTTAGATAACTTAATAGATATTACGGCTAATTTAATTTATGCTAATGAAGTATCTAAATATTTAAATGGAGAATCTACAAGTGATTTTAAAGATAAATTAAAAAGATTTTATGATCCTACAGTAAAACGTCCTAATTTAGTAAAAGGTGTAACATATAATCAAATTGATGCTTTTTCAGGAAGAATGTTTCCATTAATTACACAATTATCATTAGCTAATGATATTAATGAAGGTATTATTGGAGATATTGTAGTTAAAGGTGGGTCCGGAGAACAAATTAATTCAGTAATATTGAGAACTTTAACTACTCAATTTTCTTAGTTTATGGAAGAAAAATCATAGGATCCAGAAAGTGCTATAAAACATTTTTCAATTAAAGACGCTATTAAAAGAATGACATTTTTAAGAGATTATGTTGATAAAACTGGAGATGTAAAATCTTCAACTTCCATGAATGTAGAAGAATTTTTCTTAAATAGTTTTATATATGATTTCTATGGAGATAGTCTTGCAGTACATTTAGGAGTATTATCTGATAAACCAAATATTCCAAAAATGGAATTATATGTAGATACTCCAATCTTGGTAGAAACTACTAAAGAAGGAAAACAAATAATTAAAAAATTAAAAGAATGTACTGCTGAGGATTTAAAGAAAATAGCTATTAGAGAATTAGGAGAATATTATAAAAAAATGAAAAATGAGATTGATAGAAATCTTACAATTCTTACTAATTATTCTCCAAGAAAAATTGTTTATGATATAAATACTGACTATATTGAAACAAGAGGTATTTCTAAAAAAGAATTAGAAAACGATATACATAATGCTATATATTTAGCACAACAAGCTGGGGAGGATATAGAAATAAATGAATTACTATACTTTTCTTGGGATAAAGATGGAAACCTCCACACTAAACCTTCTTTAATAGCAGAACTTGCAAAACATGATGTTGAAGTTAATAAATTAGGATTAAAAACTGAAAATTCATCTGAATTTTTTTAGAGAAAAGAACATGAATTAGTTACTAATTTATTATAGGATTTAAAACATGGAATTAGTTTTATTGATTCTCAAAGTTAGAAAATTATAGATTCATCTGCTGTAAAAGCTATGAGAAAAGCTAATGAAAACGGATGGTCTAATAAAAAGAATGTTATAATAGCTAAAATAATTAATGGGGAAGATTCTAGAAATTTAATTGACAAAAGAAGTTTAACCGATTGGAAACCTTATAAAGACTTTTTTAAATATGTTCAAGAATTTGGAGGATTTAATTTAAGTAAGCTTGATATTAATGGAAATTTTGATTTTGAATATTTTTTATATACTTTAAATGAAAATTATGATAAAATATAGGAATATTCTCATTTACAATCTCTAAAGAGAAAAATTAAAAAACAAATTAAAAAGAAATTATTAGGTACTTCTGAAGGTTTAGATAAAAAAGCCCTTACTGAATAGTATAGACAATGGAGAAAAGAAAATAGACCTGAAGAAACTGAAGTAGAGTTAGAGTAGGCTGTTTTGAATTATGAAACAGAATCTGATGAACGCATTTGGAGAAGTAGAAATGCTTCTTATAAAACTGAAGGAATTGATAATATAACTTCTGTTGATGAAATAGAGAAATTAAAAGAAGAATATGAATTAAATGATTTTGATACTTCTTTTGAAAAGAAATCTGGAAAATTCTCTTTACAAATAAATCCAGAAATATCTAGATATAATACATTGCACTATCTTTATTCTGAGGAGGGATTAAATAGTACTGTAGGTTCACATATTAACCATAAAGTTCCCTATACTAAGGATTTAACATTAATGGGGGCATTAGAAACAGGACAACAAGCTAAACGTAATGTATCAGAATCTGGTGCTAAAAACTAGTATACTAGAGGAGATATAAATGGGGTTGGAAAATATATGACTATTGCAGTAATGCGTGACGTAAAAGCAGGAATTTCTACTATTAATGGTATTCAAAATTCTAGAGGTGCTACTGTTATGGATGGTTCTACTATAGGGAATTATGTAACAAGAAAAGAAGAGTTATATTCATTAGGTTCACAAAAAGCTGGAATAGAAAATTCAAAACCTCTTGGAGATGATTTAAATCCTAAAACAGGCACAGGAACTATTATTAAAACTGCTGTTTTTGTACTTACTAATAGTCGTATAAGAACATCAGAAGCTAATATTGTTCTACATAAACATATGAATAGTATTCCTTGGAAAAACTTTGATGGAAATTTTTTAATAGATTATGACGGAAATAATATTAATTATAAACCTGTAATTGTATTTAAACCCTCTGAAGGAAAATATTATTTAAGAACAGATTTTTAGATTGAAAAAGAACTAAAATTAGATGACCAAGGAAATGAAATTGAAGAAAATGGAGTAACTTCATTTAAAGAATTAGAATTAGGTAATTAGGAACAAGCAAATAATTTATTAAAGGTAGATGTTGGAGGAATAACTATAGGAGATTTAATTAAAACAAAAAAAGACTTAACTCCGTATCTTAATACTATTGCTGCAATAACTAAACCTAAAGTTTTAGGAGATGTTGCTGAAGTATTTAATATAATAAGAACTACTAGGCCAATTTTTAATAATTATGAACTTTGGGATTTGTTTGGAGGAGCTTATTCTGCTTCTATAAACGATTTCAACGAATTGTCTTACAAAGATGATAATACTTCTTTAGATAATCTCACAATAGCAGCTCATTCATGTGGTACTAAAATAAATAAAAATGTAACTAGGCCTACAAATGAAGATGTATATCTTCCTTTAAAAGAAGCTAAAATTGATTGGATCGTTACAGAAGGAGCTATTAAACAGGGGGCTTCTAATGTAAACTCCACAGATATGTTAAATAATATTAATTATAAAGTAACTACACAACGTATTGCTACAGCGGATATTGGAATGTAGTTAAATCCTGAACATTTAGCTGATAATTCTCATATTACTCTTATGACTTAGGTTGTTAATGCTTTAGGCTTAAGAGGATTTAGTTCTGATGCTGCTGATAAAGTTTATAAGGCACTTGCTACTTTAACTGATACTTCATTAGAAGAATTATTTAAAGGAATTGAATTAAAAAGAATTACTGGAGATGATAGTTAGTTTAAAGAAGCAGTTTCATCTTTATTGTTAAAATCTATAATAGGAACTTCTGAAACTGATGGGGATTTATTATCTTCTATTGTAGTTCAACTTAACAAATAGGATAGAACTGGACATGATTATGATATAATTAGGCATAGACTTCCTATAAGTGATCCAGCTATTCTTAATAAATTAATAAGTAATTTCTCTTCATTAATGACAAAAGCAGGAGTAAGAATTCAATTCCCTGGAAGTATGAATGTACTTGTTCCATCGGATGGAATATATAAAATACATGCTGGAAAATTAAGAAGTATAGCTCATACTTAGAGATACAGTGAAAATGATCTTATTCCAAATAATGAAGAAGTTTCAGAATTACAAGAATTGCAGGAATTACAAAAAGAATAGAAACCTCTTGCAGGACTTCATGAAATAACTATAGGTGCATCTTATTTTATAAGAATAACAAATAAACATTTTAATTCTGATAATCCTTTATTATCTACTGTACTTGCAGGAAAATCTATAAAGGTTGATGATTTATCAACATATTATCAATTAAGAGATTTATTAAAAGGAACTACTTATACAATAACTGAAGATGTTATAACTGGAAGAGATTTAGCTCCATATAATTGTTCTTTTAATACTGATAAAGGAATGTATATGTTATGGGATTTAGATTCTATTAAACATATACATATGATTGAAAATAATCCTGAAAAAGTATTAAATATATATAGTACATATACTAACGAAGAAATAGCTAGAGAATTTCATATTAATCCAGAAAATTTAGATAAAACTGATATTAAATCTTTTACAGAATCTTTCAAAAAATTAATTAATAGAAGAAAACAAATAGAATTAAATTCTATAGGTTCTGGAAATAACAATAGTGTATTTATAGATGGACAAAAAGTATTTATCGATAAATCTACTTTAAAAGTTTCCCCCTATGAATTAATTGCTCCAAAAAATTATAAAACTACTTTTGGGTTATAGGTTGGAGATAATGTTTAGGAAATAACCGAAAATAAATTGTTCTTTTTAAAAAGAATGATTGATAATCAATATAGATTAGAAAATGGACATTGGGTTGATAGAAATCCTGTATCTTCCGATAAATATGATATTATTCTAAAGGCTGTTTCTGGAAAATCTTATCCAATATTATATAAATCTGATAATACTAAAATTCCAGAAGGATTAAGTTCTATTACAGAACAAGAATTTTATGCAAACCTTGATTGGGACGGTAGTAAAGTTTATAGACTCAATGGAAATGGTGAAAGAATTTATGAATTACCTTATCATAAGGATTCTAATGGAAAAATAGTTTATGATGCAGAAATACTTATTGATGAAAATGGAAATGAGGTAATTTATACTAATAAATTAGACTTCTTTACAAATAAATTATAGTTTAATTATGTTGATTTCGGAAAAAACATATTAAATCTTACATTTATTTATGATGTATTTAAACAACTAAGTACTTCTAAAAAGAATTCTGTTAAACAATTATTCTTAGGATATTTATAGGAAATCGAACAGTTTAATGGAATATCTCGTTTGGAAGATAGAATAAATAAAGAAAAGGATGAATAGAAAAAGGAAGATTTAAATAATTAGTTAGTTTAGATTATTACAAATGGAGAAATTAATAGTCAGTTAAAACAACAAATATCTGAGGGATTTAATATAAGAGATTAGTATTTAACTCAATTAAATGCCGAAATATTAGCAGGAGAAATTAAAAGCAATTATACTGGAATGTTTGCTCAAATCATTAATTCTGCTATTGAAACACATACTTCATTCTTAAAATCTTTAGATTATATAGTATCTAGAACTCCAGCACAATCACATCAATCATTTATGCCTATGAAATTAGTAGCATTTGATGAATCAGATGTTAATAGTGCATATGTGAGTCGTTATCAATTATATTTGCAGGGTTCTGACTTTGATGTAGATAAAGCTAGTTTACTTGGAAGTATTATAAGAAATGGAAGATATGTTACTTGGAGTCCATTTATGAGTTTACAATCTATAGAACATTTAAGAGCTTCTGAAACATTACCTTTCCCAACAGGAAAACGATTAGAAGTAAAAGAAAATCTTAATAATCGTGTATATGATAAAATGGATAAACCAATTCATTTAGTTTGGCACGATGATACTAGAATAATTTTTACTTTACCTAATTTCAATTAGGAAATATATTTAGCTAAAAATCAATTTGGAATATGGGTATCTAATTTAACTCAAGATATGATGAGAAATTAGATGACTCCTATAGAAGTGTACTTAATTGAAAGGGCTATTACTGATAAAATTCCAGAAGGAGAAATATTTAATGCTCAATTTAATATAAGCCATTTAGGGTTTAATGAAAATAGAGTAAAAGATTCTTCTAAATATTTATATGAGAAAGATTTTGAATAGTTTATAAATTGTTTTGCTTAGATATTTGATTATAATGAAAAAGGGCAATATGAATTTAATAAACTTACAGGAAGAACAAGAAATTTAATTGATGTAATTAATAATGGGACACAAGTACAACTCGATCCTATAAATTATGATAATTTATCTCAAGAATAGCTAAAATAGATATAGATTGATAATATAAAACAATTATCTATATTAATTAATGCTTTAAATTCTTTTGGACAAATTCCTAAAGTTATGTCTAATGATTTAATAGAAGCTGTTCAAAGAACTGTTAATTAGCACAACACATATTTTACAGAGGGTTCTTCTGATGCTAAAGATGCGGTTGTTAATTATATTAGCAGTAATATGTTCTAGATTTCTAGTGATCCTGTAAATCTTGTACAAGCTATGACTTCTGTAGATCAATAGACTGATTATATTAAAGAAGAAATTGCAAATAAATCTCCTTTAGCAGAACAATCTAAACATTTTGATAAGGGAAATATTATGTCTATATTTAGATTATTAAGATTGACTCTTTCAGGAAAATAGAATACAGGTATAGAAGCATCTTCATTAAAAGTAATGGAAGCTATTAATTAGTATTAGGATGTAATTCTTAACTATGGTACTGATGAAGAATAGAAATCTTTAATAAAGCCAATAAATATAGGGGGATATAATATACGTTTAATATGTAATGCTTATTGTAAAAATATAGCTAATATTAAATCAAAAGAAGTTTATGATGCTTTACAAGAAATTGATAATGATAATGACCAAGCTATTTGGTTATCCGCTTTTTTATCTTTATCTACTGATAATGCTAAAGATCCTACTCTTGCTAAAATAAATGCTAATCCAGAAATGATTGGACTTTATAATGCAGGATTTGTATTAGGATTACCTATACGTTTCTTATCTAAAATTATAATGTCTCCTACAGGAATGGCTATAGCTGATGTTCAATAGGGAGATATATTCCTAGGCTATAAAAGTTCTAGAGATATTGGAAGAGTTATTGATTATATTAAACGTGGCCCAAAATTAGGACCTAATATAACTACATTAGAAATATTAGGAAAAGCTATTCAATTACACAATCCGGGAGAAGTTTCTATTTTTAATCTTAATAAATAGTTAATTAGAGATTATTGGGATCAATCACAATTATTAACCGCAAGAAGAATTATAGCATTAGCTAAAAGTCTTGCTTACGGTAAAGAAGGCGATTAGATTGAATATAATATTCCTACTGTTGAATCTAGATTATCTAAAGATATTCAATTAACAAGAAGAAGAATTTCTGGAATAACTAAAGCATTAGAAGCTAAACAACAACAAATAGCTGAAAAAGATGCATTAGGAAAAAAACATAAAAGACTTGATGAAGATGTAGTTGAATTAACTACAACTTTAGAAAGTTTAAATACAAAACTTATTGAATTACAAGATATTAGAAATGAATACAAAATAACCCAAACTATTCCTCAAAGTAGAGTGGAAGGAGATTAGTATGATTTATATAAAAAATATCTTGAAAATTATAATTCTATTAAGGATGGAGAACAATCCAATTCTTTAAAGAAATTATTTGAAGACAATAAAGAATATATACAAAATTCTGCTAATTTTAAGAAAACTATTCAGGACATTGAAAATTGGTTAGATACTCTGGAACAAATTCAATTAGATGAAGGATATACTGATTCAGAAGGTAATAAACATAGTACTATAAATATATTAAGTACTTTGAATGAATTTGCTTCTGAAATGTCTTTAATAAGGCCTAATTTAGGGCTTAATTAGCAACTTCCTAATTCTAAAGAAAATCAACTTTCTTTTATAAAGAAATTTGAAAATATAATAAATGATAGAATTACTACTGGAAAAGTTGAAAATGCAAGTAGAATTGAAGAAATATAGGATTTTAAAGATTTAAATGAATCTAAAGGAATTGAAGGACTAAATGTTTCTGTAAGTGAGTTTATTTGGGACGAAAATTATAGAAATACTGCAATAAAAGCCTATGATTCTATTAAATTTAAGGTTAATGCTTTAGATGTACTTGTTAAAGTTCCACATTATTTTGGATATTTAAAAGCATGTGATGCTCTGTATCAATCATTATCTTATCAATCAGTTCAATATAGAGAATAGGATAGAATATTAAGTAAAATTATTGTAGGAGATTTAAAGATAAAATCATCAAAAGATATTTAGTCTAGACTAAAAACTGCTTCTAGATATATTTCTAGACAAATGAATAATATGTTCTTATTAGAACAAAATATAGAGTTGAATATTCCTAAAATAACTGAAGGAAAAGTTGATAATTCTATAAAAGTTCCAATTAAATTAGGAACAAAAGAAGGAAATGAAGCATTTAAAGAATGGATGGATTTTGTAGTAATTCCACAATATAAATCAAAATATAAATCCAATAAATTCTTAGATGAACTTTCAGAAGCAGCATATCATAAATCTGATAATCATAATACAATTATAAATTATACTACTGGTATAGATAGTATGACAAGTAATCCTACTGAAGTTATGAAATTTGCAGAAGTAACTGAAGGATTTAATAATTTACAATCTAAAACAGTAGGTAATTTACCATTAATAGATGCATTTTTCTATTATGATTTAATTGCTTATGATAGACAACCTGGACAATTATCCTTAACTCCTATATTTAATAAGTTAGTAGCTATAGGAAAAACTAAAGTTATTTCTGATTATGTTCAATTTGTATCTGATTTAGATTAGGGAGGAAATATTATTTTAACCTTAGACGATAGTCAAATAGATGAAATTAAAAGATTTATAGCTCCTATTATTTCTATATATGCTTTAGATGATTTTGATGAAGAATATGGGTGGGTAAAAGATCCTGCAGATTAGTAGTTTTATCTTATAAAAAGAAATCCTAAGCCAGTTAAAACTGAAGACAATGAAGGAGGAGCCATGGAAGATCCTTATGAAGATAATCCAGAAATCGATGATTAGGGAATAGGCCCAGATGGAGATGTTAATTATGATGATAATCCAGAAAATCCATAGTATTAGTAGATTACATTAAGCTCTAAACTTGCTGAACTTGAGTGGGAACCTGGGGTTCGCAAATTTGAAAGAGTTACTGATTCTGGAAATTTAAACAGTCCATATATTGAGAATTTTATAATACAAGAACAAAAAACAGTATTAGAAGGACAAGGTATTATTACTTCTAATGAAATAAGATTTGGAAATGATTTAATTACATTAGATGATAATGGAAAGCCTAATATTCCTGATAATATTAGAAAAAGATTAAAAGAAATTACTGGACAAAATAATATAGATAATTTAATAGTAACTAAAGTTATAGTTGAAGGCTCTTCTAGAGAAACTGTAATTGATATAGATACTACAAAAGGAAACTTAGAAAACCCATGTAAAGGATGATAGCATGTGAAATAAATAAAAACTCGTTCGAATACCAGACATTGAAAAATATGTCTGGTATTTCCGAGTATTCTTTAGATAGTT
>AUXO016002976.1_pt1 | contig 14385 bp, 15 predicted proteins | sample 768731 | NCBI WGS metagenome assembly AUXO01 (sample SAMN02715735, study PRJNA202380) | gut metagenome | biome: sheep rumen | host: Ovis aries | place: New Zealand: Palmerston North | reverse complement strand
ATCACTTTTAGCCTTCGTATAATCTACTTCAAATTGTTTTCCAAGCGGATACATACTAAACACCTTCTTATTACTCTATTAACATAATATCATAATTAAAGAAAATATCCAAGAAAAAAAGGCGGAAGTTTGCCTTATTTTTCTTTCTGGTTTTCTTTTTCTCCATGCTTTACTGTAACAAAAATAGCAATCACAAGTGTGATAATAGTAGATATAATTAATAAAAGATCTCGAAACCAAAACACAAATAAAATATAGATTAGCCCATCCAAAGAACCCTGTGTAGATGGTTCATATAAACAAAAGATTGTTTGAATCAAAAGAAGGAAAAAAATAATCCATATTACCAACGATAGTTTATTATACTTCTTTTTTTTCATAAATCATCCTATTTATCTAAAAACATTGCCCAATATTCTTCAAAGGTAATATCTTCTTCATGAATATATTTTGCAATATCTTCCCCAACATATCGATAATGCCAAGGCTCACTTCGAAAACCAGTAATATCCTCATCTTTTTTTGTAAAGCGAAGAATAAAGCCATATTTATAAGCATTTTCTAACATCCATTCATACTCCTTAGAATTTGCAAAAACATTTACTTTACGACTACCTATATCAAAAGCAAGTCCCGTCTGATGCTCTGAATAACCAGGTTTTGCAACATATTTATCTACGTAATTTTGTCCATACCATTTTAGATACTCATTACTAATATCAACTTGATCTTGATAACTACGATAAGCCGAATTAATAACAAGCTCCAATCCCTCTTTTGATGCTGCACTATTCATCTTTTTAAAAGCATCTAAAGCTACTTTACTACATTCCATACCTTCTTCAGAGGCATAATCTTCACTAATTTTTACTAATTCATTTGGAACAAAGTCTTCTGCTAAATTTCTATGTTTATTGACTAACATATCTGTAGAAAACTTCTCAACGAGTGTACTATCCTGATAATTTTCTTTATCAAAATCAAGATTAACAAATAATACTGTAGTCTCTTCATCTTCACCCGTCTCATCAGAATAAGCAACATAACGATCATAATAATCCAATTTAGCATAATCAACTGTATAAAATTCTTCTAAATAACGAATCTTATCTCTTTTAATAAACCGATCAACAGCTTCATCATTTCCATGTGCTAAAATAATATTAATGTCACTATCACTATACCCCTTTTTTAATAATTGATTAATATGAGAAATCAAATGTTCATGTTTTACATAATGAACTTTTACATAATGATCCATATTTTTTTCTAGAAAGTCATCACTTTCAAAAGCAACATTTAAAGTCTTATTCTCCCCAACAGATAAAACATAATCTTTTTGAAAAGAAAACAGAATACGATTACTAGCTTTTCTACTATAACCAATAGAAGTCAAATCACGAACTTGTTTTGCATAAAAAATAAATACACCAAGCAAAATACAAAAAATAGTTCCAACTATCTTTAATACTTTCGAAAAGCCAGGTTTTATCTTTACACTTTTTATCTTTCTCAAAGCCTATCACCTAGCTAAATAATACCACAAATGATTGCAAAAAACCATAAAAGATGTTACAATTAGAACAATTTTCAAGACAATAAGGAGAACAATATGAACGACTTTTTATATTCTAATAACAATAAAAGATATCACACTTTAGACTATTATTATAAAAATAAATTTCATAGCAAAGTATTCAAAATAAGTCTGAATGCAGGTTTCACCTGTCCCAATATAGATGGAACAACAGGAATTGGTGGTTGTATCTATTGCTCAAAAAGTGGTAGCGGTGAATTTGCTGGAAAAAAAGAAGATCCAATAGAAACACAATTTAATAAGATTAAAGAAATGATGCATAACAAATGGAAAGCCGGAAAATACATTGCCTATTTTCAAGCAAGAACAAACACCTATGCTCCAGTAGAAAAATTAAAAGAAATCTACGAACCAGTATTAAAGTATGAAAATGTAATTGGTCTAAACATCGCAACTCGCCCTGATGCCATAACAAAAGATTGTCTAGATTATTTAGAAAACTTGAATAAAAGAACAAATCTAACAATAGAATTAGGTCTACAAACAATAAAAGAAGAAACTTCTATTTTAGTTAATCGATGTCATACTCTAAAATGTTTTGAAGAAATGGTAAGAGAATTACGAAAAAGAAAGATTGATATAGTTGTACATATTATTAATGGTCTGCCCTATGAAACAAAAGAAGATATGATAAATACAGTGAAATATTTAAATAAATTAGATATTCAAGGAATAAAAATTCATATGTTAAGTATTATCAAAGATACACCTTTAGAAAAACTATATCAAAAAGAACATTTTCATGTACTAACAAAAGAAGAATATATTGATATTATAATCAGCCAACTAGAATACTTAAGACCAGAAATAGTAATTCATAGAATTACAGGAGATCCAGATCCAAAAGAATTAATAGAGCCAACATGGCTAATCAAAAAATTTTGTGTATTAAATGATATTGATAAAGAAATGAAAAAACGAGATACCTATCAAGGAGCAAAGCTATGACAATAAAAATATTTTATTTTATCAGTATAAATATCATATCGTTTATCCTAATGGGATGGGATAAACTATCCGCAATAAAGCATCAATGGAGAATTCCTGAAAATAGTTTAATAGGAATATCCCTAATAGGAGGAGCCATAGGCACATTTCTAGGAATGATTACATTTCATCATAAAACAAAGAAAAAGAGATTTCAGCTAGGAATTCCTCTATGTATCCTAGAAAATATCTATTTATTATTCAAATAATAATATTGTGAAAGGAAAAATGAAATGAAAGAAAAAATAAAATTAATTCCCTATAAGCCAAATAACATAATTGGAAAGAAAATATTATTAAAAAAGAAAGAAGATTATTGGAAGGAAATAGAAGGTTTAAAAGAACAAATCATAGAACTAGGATATACTCCTATATACCCAACCATATCTTATTTAGAAATGTCTTATCAAGAAAATAATATAGATGTATTAATTGGATACACGGTAGAAGAAAAAAAGCCATTAGAACAAAATTCATATTCCTTAATACATTTATCCCCAAGTAGAAGTAAATACTTTTTAGTAGCAAATGATCAATTATCAAATATAAAAGAACTATATCAAGAATTATTTGATTATGCAGATAACAATAAAATACAAATAAGAGACTTCATAACAGGAATTATAAAAGATAATGAAATAGAATTATATGTAGAAGCATATGATTTAGAAGAAGAAAACAAAGATTATATTTATTACTTAAAACATCACAAAATAACAAAAGAAATTGACCAAGAATTAATTGGAAAATATAAGCTAATAGATATTCTACCAAATAGTAAATATATGTTTCGTAAAAATAAAAGAAAGAATCAAATGATAAGTAAATGGGAAATATTAGAATTAAAACAAGATGGTACTACAAACTATAAAGATGTCAATTGGAATAAATCTGAATTATTAATACAAATAGAAAACACAACAATTCCTCTACCAATTCATCAATATAGAACAAAGAATAACACCTATCTAGATATATTAATGAATGAAACTTATGAGTACTATAAAAGTCAAAGACCAATGGAATATTTATATGAAAAAGAAAAGACGTCAAATTGACGCCTTTTATAATTTTTTAGTAATAGAATCATTTTTAGATTCTTTTTTTTGGAAAGATTCACTTAATACTTCTCCTGCTGTAACTAGTCCCTGTAAATCACTTGGAACAATAATCTTAGTAGCAGTACCATTTGCTACATCAACCATTGCTTCATAACTCTTTAATTTTAATACAGCTTCATCCATATCTGCATCTTTTAATAATTTTAAACCTTGTGCAGTAGCTTCTTGAATTTTCAAGATTGCAGCAGCCTCACCTTCTGCTTGCTTAATTTTAGCTTCTTTTTCAGCATCAGCTTTTAAAATAACGCTTTCTTTTTCACCTTCAGCAATCAAAATAGCAGCCTTTTTCTCTCCTTCCGCTTTTAAAATTGCTTCACGTCTTTCACGCTCTGCACGCATTTGTTTTTCCATAGATTCTTGAATATCTCTTGGAGGTAAAATATTCTTAACTTCAACACGATTTACTTTTACTCCCCAAGGATCAGTAGCTTCATCCAAGATACTTCTCATCTTTGTATTAATAACATCACGTGAAGTAAGAGTCTCATCAAGTTCCAATTCACCAATAATATTACGTAATGTAGTTGCAGTTAGATTTTCGATTGCATTAATTGGATTTTCAACACCGTAGGTATATAACTTAGAATCTGTAATCTGAAAATATACAACTGTATCAATCTGCATAGTAACATTATCTTTTGTAATAACTGGTTGTGGTGGGAAATCTTTAACAATTTCCTTTAAACTAACATTATTCGCAACTCTCTCAACAAATGGAAACACATAATGTAATCCCGTTTGCATCGTTCTATGATATGCTCCTAAACGTTCTACCACATAAGCTCTTGATTGTGGAATAATCTTAATTCCAAGAACCCCAATCGCAACAATAATAACAATAACAACTAATCCTAATCCCATATTATTTCTCCTCTTTCTCTACTACTAATTTTACTCCATCAATAGATAAAACTTTTACTTTACTACCAACAGAAATTTCCTCTTCACTAACAGCTGTCCATACATTACCAAATATCTTTACCTCACCAGTTTGATTTTCACTAATCTTTTTTGTTACTTCTCCTGTTTTACCAATAACACGATCTAAGTTAGTTGGCTCAACCTCAAACTTTTTAAGTTTTTTTAAAAAAGGTTTGGTAATCAATAATGATAAAAAGCTAACAATCAAGAAAACAGCCATTTGATAAATCAGTGAATCTGTAAATATCGTCGCAATCATAGCTGCAACAGCACCAGCTGCAAACCATATTGTTACTAAATTAACAGTAACTAGTTCAATGATTAATAAAATCACAAAAAGTATAAACCATTCACCTAACATGCTTATTCACCTCTGTCTAAATTATATGTTAAATTACTGTAATTTTCAATAAAAATGTGGTTTATTCTTGTGAATAAAAAAATTTTAGTTTATAATGAATATAAGATAAGGAGTTTGAATATGAGGTTTAATGATAAAGAAATAAAAATACTATGTAGTGTTATTGCTGTTTGGGGAATCTTTTTCATTGGTAGTGGTACCATTATGAACGGTAAAGTAAAACCAATTATTCATACGAATTATAGCGTTGATATTAGTAAGAAAAAAATAGCTGAAACACAAGCAAAAACAAATGAAATTAAATTAAAAGAAATTAAATTAGAATTAAATACACCTCTAAGTGTAGACATAAAAGATTATTTAGAAGATTATGACAATCTAGATACAGAAACAGTTAAAGCTTTAAAATTAGATACATCATTAGTAAATATTAACGAAGCTGGTACTTATCAATACAATATTACTTATAAAAAGAAAAAATATATTGGAACAATAATAATTAAAGAAAAAGAATTACCAAATATAACCTTTACATTAAAAAATATAAGTATTAAAACTGGGGATTCTCTTTCCACCAATCCAACATCTTATATTAATGAAGAAATTACCGAAGAAGTTCTTAATAATATTACTTTAGATTTATCCCAAGTAAAAACACAGGAGCAAGGAAATTATACCTATTATATAACTTATAAAAATATGAAATATCAAGGAACAATTGAAGTAAGAGCACCTGGATACACAGTTATCACACCAAAAGATCAAGATGAAAAGAAATGTCCTAGTGATGCAGAAGAAGTTGAAAATGGCTGTAAATGTAAAGATGAAGACAAAATATACGATTCTAATACAAAAACATGTAAAAAAATGGAATCAACCACATAAAAATACTCATAATAATATGAGTATTTTTTTAACTTAAATTAACAATTTCACCATCTACTACATCAATCAATTCATAATTAGGCCTTCTAGATAAACCAGGCATTACCATGATATTTCCCAACAACACAGTAATAAATCCAGCCCCAGAATAAAGTCTAATATCTTGAACAGTTACTTCAAAATCTTTAGGAACTCCAACTTTCTTTGCATCGTCAGAAAAAGAATATTGAGTTTTCGCAACACAAATTGGAAGATTTGCTTTTTTATTTTTTTCTAAAACTTCGATTTTTTTCATAATCTCATCTGAAATATGTACTTGACTTGCTCCATAGATTTTCCTACAAACCGTATCAATCTTATCAACAATAGAATCATCAACAGAATACAAAGGATGAAAATGACTTGCTTCTACCTTTAACATTTCATGTGCTAAAGAGATAGCACCTTCTCCTCCTAAAGCATATGCATCACTGACTGCATATTGATAATTCATTTCTTCACAATGGTGAGAAAACTCTTCAATTTCTATATCTGTATCAGTTGAAAAACGATTTAAACAAACAACAACAGGAACACCAAACTTTTTCAAATTCTCATAATGCTTGTCTAAATTTTCAAATCCATTTCTCATTGATTCCATATCTTCTTGATAAATATCATCTTTTGATACTCCACCATGATATTTTAAAGCTTTAATAGTAGCTACTAAAACTACAGAATGTGGTTTCAAATTTGCCATACGACACTTAATATCAAAAAACTTTTCAGCTCCTAAGTCTGCACCAAAGCCAGCCTCTGTTATAACATAGTCTGCCAAAGACAAGGCAGTTTTAGTCGCAACAACACTATTACAGCCATGAGCAATATTTGCAAATGGACCACCATGAATAATAGCAGGAGTATTTTCCAAAGTCTGAACTAAATTAGGAGAAAATGCATCTTTTAAAAGAGCCATTAAAGATCCAACAACCTTCAAATCCCTAACATAGATATATTCTCCTTTACGATTAAGTCCAACAACAATATTACCAAGTCTTTCTCTTAAATCATCTAAAGAAGTAGCTAAACAAAACAATGCCATTATTTCACTTGCTGAACTAATAGAAAAAGAATCCTCTCTAGTACCTATATCAACATGACGTAATGCTCGATCATTCACATCTAAACAACGATGAAAAGTAACGGTTTGAATATCCAATTCATTTCCAAAATAAATATGATTATCAATAGCAGCACTAATTAAATTATTAGCAGATGTAATAGCATGAAAATCTCCAGTAAAGTGAAGATTAATGTCTTCCATTGGAACAACTTGTGAGTAACCTCCTCCCGTTGCTCCACCTTTCATTCCAAAAACAGGACCCATAGATGGTTCTCTTAAAGCAAGTACAACACTCTCACCCATTTTTTGAAAAGCATCTGCAAGACCAATACTCACAGTGGTCTTCCCTTCTCCTAAAGGAGTTGGACTAATTGCAGTAACTAAAATAAGCTTTCCCTTCTCGTCCCCAGAATGAATTTTTATTTTAGCCTTATCTTCACCATACAAAACTAAATCTTTTCTAGATAAACCTAGCTTCTTTGCAACATCTTCAATTGGTAATTTTTTACTATTTCTAGATATTTCGATATCAGTCATAATATCACCTCGCCCATATTATATCATATTTTATGAATTTTTATTTTTAACTTTCCAAACTAACCATAAAAATTATAATTTCCTAAAGGAAAAAGAAAAAATCACTACTAAAAACAACGTGAAAATAAAAAAATCATGATTTGTCAACCAATAAACTTCATGTTATGATTTCCTCATTAAGAAAAAAAAGGAGGGATTTATATCAAAAAGATTAGTTTTTTCTTAATATCATTCTTTAGTATTTTAGTATCATGGATACAACCGGTAAAAGCAGAAACAGCAACTTTCTATGAAGCAGAATATATAGACGGAATCTATATGAGCAAATATAACTACACAACAAAAACAACATACTACCAAAAAGCCAGATTTTTTCGAAAAAACGGTACCAATGAATTCGCCTATTGCATTGAACCATTTAGTTTTTTCAATGAATCACAAACTTATGAGTCAACATTAAATCCTAACAATCTAACACAAACACAGATTGATAGAATATCAAAAATTGCCCACTTTGGTTATGGCTATAAAAATCATACTGATATCAAATGGTACGCTATTACTCAAATGATGATTTGGCAAGCATCTGATGGATCAGGTAACTATTACTTCACAGATACCCTAAATGGAAATGCCATTAATGCTTATCTACCAGAAATGAATGAAATTAATAATTTAATTAACAGTTATGATATCCTACCATCTATAGCAAATAAAACATATACCATGGTAGAAGATCATTCCATAGTAATAGAAGATCAAAACAAAGTATTAAATAATTTTCAAACAGATGATAATAGAATAGCCATACAAAATAATAAACTAACGATAAACAAATTAAAAGAAGGAAAATATGATTTTACAATTTATAAACAAGAAAATATTTATAATCAACCATATATCTTTTATCAATCAAATAATAGTCAAAATCTAATCAAAACTGGAAATTTAAACAAATTAGAAACAAAAATCAAAGTAAAAGTAATAAAAACATTTCTTGAATTATCCAAAATAGATAAAGATACACAATCTATTACACCAAGAGGAGAAGCAATATTAGACGGTGCAGTATATACACTTTATGATCAAAATAATAACAAGATAGAAGATTTGACAATAAAAGATAATCAAGCTATCATTCATAATTTAAATTTTGGAAAATATTACTTAAAAGAAACAACTCCAGGGATTGGTTATACTCTAGATGATAATACATATGAAATCATCGTAAGTGAAGAGAATAGTAAAACTTCTCTAATTATGGAAAACAAAGTCATAGAAAAAAAGATTATAGTCAAAAAAGAATATGGAGAAAATAATAGTTTTTTAAAAGAAAAAAATATAATGTTTAATATTACAAATAAAAATGGAGAGATTATTGATACCATTACTACCAATGAAGATGGAATTGCAGAAATTACACTTCCATATGGAGAATACCAATTCATACAAATGAATACAACAGAAGGCTATTCTAAAGTAGACCCAATAAATATTACAGTAGATAACCAAGAAGAAGAAGTAATAGAATTAAAAGATTACAAAATAGCAGTACCAAATACCTATACAAAGCAGACAATTAATTGGTATTACTTACTACAGATCTTACTATTATTGATATGATAAAAAAGTATTACATTATAATATTACTATGTATTGTTTGTATAATGATTCCAAGAACAGAAGAGTATACAAAAATAATTCCAAACATTACTATAATAAATAAAACAACTTCAACAAAAATAGGACGTATAAATATCAAAAAAATCAAATTAAAAGAAGACTTATACAAAATAGGGAGTGAAGAAAATAACGTAGAAAAACATGTAACAATTCTAAAAGAATCTATTTTTCCACCTACAGAAAATAGCATTGTTTTTCTAGCAGCTCATTCAGGATCTGGTAAAATTGCTTATTTTCAAGAACTAGATAAACTACAAGAAAAAGATGAAATTATATTAACCTTAAATAATAAAAATTATTATTATGAAGTAAAAGATATTTGGGAAGAGAAAAAGAATGGCTATATTAATGTAAATAAAGAGTCAAAAGACCAACTAGTTCTAACAACTTGTAGTCCTACAAAAGAACAATACCAATTAGTCATAAATTGTATCAAAAAAGAGTCCTAAGACTCTTTTAATTTTTTGATAGCTTCTTGAAGTTGCAAATCCGTTTTATAAGTAGGATTATCATAATACTCAGCAGCTTGTTCTATAACAATATTAGGAGTAACTCCTTTTCCATCTAGCCATTTTCCTTTCGATGTAAGCCACTTTTGTGTCGTATACTTAATACTAGTACCATTACTTAAATACTGAGCTTTTTGAACAGTACCTTTTCCATAAGATTTTGTCCCAACAACAATACTATTCTTATAATTATCTTGAAAACAAGATGCTAAAATTTCACTAGCAGAAGCACTTCCACCATTAATAAGAACTGCCACTGGATAATCTCTAGATTCTTTGGACAAAGAAACAACTTTCTTTTTCACATTCTTAGACTCTATTTGATACAATAACGTTTTTTTAGGGAAAAACAAACTTAAAATCTCTTGTGTTTGAAGTAAATAGCCACCTGGATTATCTCGAACATCAATAACTAAATACTGAATTTTCTTTTTCTCTAATCTCTTTAATGCTTTTGCAAATTGAGAATAAGTATTGGAAGCAAAAGACTCAATATGAATATATCCTACTTTTTGATCATCTGTTCCAATTACAGTATTAGAAACACTTGGAATTTCAATGATATCTCTCTTTACTGCAAAAGTTTTCTCTTCTTCTCCTCTTTTAACTGTTATTTGAACAGTAGAACCTTTTTTACCTCTTATTAATTTTGTAAACTCTTCACCAGAAACATCATGTACAGACTTTCCATCTACTACAGTAATAATATCATCAACCAATATTCCCGCTTTTTCAGCAGGGCCATCCTCATTCACTGCAATAATATGATGATAACCATCTTCATCAAATAAGACCGTTACACCTATTCCTACAAAAGACCCATCAATATTCTCTTGAAAACTACTAGTACTTTGCTCATTCATATAACTAGAATAAGGATCTTTTAAAGAATCGATCATTCCTTTTACAGCAGCATCAGATAACTGATTAGCATCAATCTTACCATAATAACCATCTAAAATATTACGATATGTACTTACAATTTCAGAAACATTTTTATCCAAGGGATTTCTATGATAAGTAATAATATATCCAATCAAAATACCAAATAATATTGCAATTAATAATAAAATTAATACTTCAAACATAGAAAAAGTTGACTTTTGAAAAAATTCTTTTTTAGACTCTTCAAAAGAAGAACTCTTCCATTTTTTGAACTTATTCTTCATTTTATAAAGAGGAGAATCTTTTTTCATCTTTTTACGTTTCTTCATATAACCACCTCATATACTCTAACAATATCATAACACAAAGAATTAAAATTTAGAATACAAGGACAGAAAAAAAAGACAGAATTTGTCTTTTAACTTAGATAATCAGATATTTCTGTTTCCCCTTCAAAATATTCTATAGCTGTATGATTAGAATAGTGAATAAGCGTAGGACCATGAATTGCTAATTCAGAAGCATTTGCTGGATTACGATTAGACTCTCCATCAGTAGCATTTCCTTTATTCAAAGCACTACTCATATCAACAGTATATACCTTTAATGGAGACTCTTTTCCTTGATAAGTCGATACTAATTCACTATACGTTTTAGAAACATCTTCATCACTCTTATCATAGTAGATTACTAAATAATCATCATCACTCATAGAAAAACTTTTTCCTAAAACAATATTATCATAAGAAATAGTAGTCTCTGCAGATGTATCATCGCTTTTAGAATCATCAGTATTTTTACCAGTAATATAAAGAGTTAATAAATAAAACAATCCTAATACTACTAATACAATAATAACAGTAATGATTTTCCCCCATATTTCACTATCTAAACCACCAATACCATCTATTTTATTCATATTTTTTTTGAAAGAATTTCTTTTTTCATTTGCTTTTTTTCTTTTTGCCATATTTCCTCACCCAAAATGATTATACCACAAATAAAAGAAAGAAGTCTATTATTTCATTGCTGTAATTTTCCCGATTGATTGAGCAACCTCAATCATTTCCACCTGACTCATAACATCACTAACTAAATAAAAGTCTACTCCTCCACTACTCCACGATAAAGAATTATTTGTCATAACACCCATTGTATCCATTAATAAAAATGGCTCTCCAGTACTAGGAATAATAGTAAACTCTTGAAAAACGTCAGCCGTTTCCTCTACTAAAAGAAAGGACTTTTCTCCATCATAATTCATTATAACTCGATTACCATTTTCCTTTTTAACCTTCTCTTCATCAACCAACTTAGTACCACTAGGAATAAATAAAGGATAGATAACATCCTCCAAACTACCTGTTTCTTCTACTTCTTCTGAATCTTCCTGACTCATAATAGAATCAAGTAAAAATTCTTTAGAAGAAATCTTTGGAGAGTACTGAATACGATGAAAATCGATAGACATACATTCAATACCATCTTTATCATATACAACTACCTTTTTCAAGCTTTTATTAGGATTGAAAAACATTTTCTGATTGACTAGTTTACTATTATTTGGATAATGTACTTCTGTTTCTAAAACATATTGTTTATCTTTCTCAATTACTTTCGCATTCTTATCCTTTTGAATATCATTTACTAAAGCATCTAATAAATAGATTTGAGAATTATCATAAGGCCAATCACTTTGAAACTTGAAGCTTTTTTTCAACACTGGTGTTAATACATAGACACCATCATCATTCTTTAAAATAATTTGTTGATGCTGATTAGCAGTATTCGTAAGAATAACTTTATACTTATCATTCTTCTTATAATAAACTTCTACATCATAATGATAAACATCATCATTATTATGTACTGATAACTCACCAGTCAAAAGATAAGAATGACAATTTTTATATTTTTTTATAAAATCCTGTACAACATTTTTTGAATGATTCTTACCACATCCAGTCAATATTAAACTAAAAAACATCATAAAAATAATAATGTACTTTTTCATAATTCACCTCAATCTAATAAACTATATGATGAAAAACAAAAAATAGTACAAAAAAAGAAGGATAAAACCTTCTTATTAATCTTTTTCAGTAATACGTACCTTAATCTTTTTAGTCTTAGAACTATAATCAAGCTTCAAATCAGTTCCTGTAACTTGAACTTCAACTTCATGTTCTCCTACACCATAGTCTTTCAAATCAATAAAGGCTGTAATATCAGAAGTTTGAATAGAATTAATAGCTTCTTCACTACCCTTAACAACAACTGTTACTTGACGGTCTTCATCAGATAATGCTTGTACTTTCAAATTACTATCCAAGTTCTCAGATTGTACAGATATATTAGAGAATTCTTTACTAGAAGAATTATCAATAACAACTGTAACTCTCATCGTTTTACTACTAAGTTCTGTAATACCCTTAGGTTTCTTCAAAGTAACATTAAATTCTTTATCTTTCTCTAAACCTTTAACATCAATTTCAACTTCAAGTTGTTCAATAGCATCAATGGCTTCTTGAGAACCATAAACAGTAATCTTAGATAAACTTGCATCCATAGACTTAATAGACTTACCAAATGCTAAATTACCCTTAGGTACAATTCTAACTGGAATTTCCTTACTTGGAGATGTAATAGTAACATTAGCTGCTACTGTTTTAGGAACAATCTCAACATCCACAATCTTACCATCATTATCATAAGCAACTAAAGGAATATCCTTAACCGTAATCTCCCCAGCTTTAGGATTTGGAATATTTTGAACATCCACTAAAGCTTTTACGGATGCAACTTGTTTTAATTTATATTCTGCACCTTTTATAATAACATCATTACGATCAATTTCTACATTACTAATGTATAATTTACTATCCAAACTATCTTGATGCAATAAATCATAAGTTAGCGTACGATTTTCACTAATTTTTTCATATATTGTAACTGTTACTTGAGAAGGATCTAATTTATAATCCAAAGATTTCAAACGCTGAGTATATTTTAATGTTACTTTATGATTACCAGGTTTTAAACCAGTTAAATCTACACTTACTCCCTTAGATGGGGATTGCTTAGCCAAGAAAATATGTCTTTTTTGACCAATCAAAGTAATATCAACTGTTTTAGGCAATCCTTCAACTACATATGACTCTTCATTATATACTGCCGTAACCGGCTGATTATAAAGTATCTCTGCATACTGATCAATAATAACATTAGATTCTTGATCAATCACAATAAATACTCCAAATGCTAAAACCAAACTAACAATCAATAATGTTGACTTTTTTCCAGAAACTTTATCAAAACTCTTAACAAGAGATTTTCCAAATCCCATAATCTTAAGAATTAATTTAGTAATTGGAGTAATCAACCATTTATCAAAGAATAATCCAACAAGACGGAATATTCTACCAAACAATCTACCTATCCTCTTCATAAATCTCATCCTCTTCTGTTTCTTCTTCATAATCAACATCTTGTTTTGGTTTTAGCTCATCAATTAACATCATTCTAACATCATCAAGAGTCAAATTATATAACATCTCTCCTTTTAAAGCAATTGATACTCGTCCAGTCTCTTCAGAAACTACAATACAAATAGCATCCGTCTCCTCTGCAAGCCCAAGAGCTGCTCTATGACGAGTTCCTAAACGCCTATTCAATTTAGAACTACTACTAGTAGGAAATACTGCTCCAGCACAAGTAATACGATCTCCTTGAATAATAACCCCACCATCATGTAATGGATTTCCTTCATAGAAAATAGCAATTAATAAGTCACTAGA
>AUXO013272366.1_pt1 | contig 14385 bp, 15 predicted proteins | sample 768731 | NCBI WGS metagenome assembly AUXO01 (sample SAMN02715735, study PRJNA202380) | gut metagenome | biome: sheep rumen | host: Ovis aries | place: New Zealand: Palmerston North | reverse complement strand
ATTTCATCGAAATCCTAAAAAGGTGGGCTTGCCAGAATGCCCGCCCTAAAAGGAATTTGCATAGTTTTGGACGCTTACGTAATGTCAAATAAAAATCTTAAACAAAAAACAGTTTCAGGGATGATATGGTCTGCTTTCCAACGTTATTCAACCATGCTCATCTCTTTCATTTCTGGTATTATCCTTGCCCGCCTACTTACTCCATACGATTATGGCTGCATAGGAATGCTAGTGATTTTTATGAGTTTATCAGAGTCATTCATAGACGGAGGTATGGGCTCAGCCTTGATCCAAAAAAAACGGCCTACCCAGGAAGATTATTCTACAATATTCTTTTGGAATCTTGGAATGGCGGTATTTTTGTATATCATTTTGTATTGCTCTGCTCCAGCCATAGCAAGGTTCTATAATATTCCTTTGCTTAGTGATGTGTTACGAGTCCAGGGTGTCATTCTTTTTATTTACGCTTTTAATATCGTTCAGCGCAATCAACTACAGAAGAAACTGAACTTCAAAGTTCTGTCTATTATCACAATATCTTCTTCATTAATATCTCTTACAGTCACTATCTTAATGGCATACCATGGATATGGTGTGTGGTCATTAGTAGTTCAGCATATTCTGACAGCTCTCATACCTGCATTATTTTTTTGGTTTTATGTCAAGTGGAGGCCACATTGGATTTTTTCATGGAATTCTTTCAAGGAACTTTTTGGTTTTGGTTTCTATATGTTCCTGACTAATATATTGAATCAGTTTGGTCATCAAATACAGGGATTGCTAATAGGTAGGTTTTATAACGCATCCACTATGGGCTACTATTCCAAAGCAAATGACACGGAACGACTGGCCTCGACTAGTATTTCGAAAGTAATATCGCAGGTTACATATCCCCTTTATGCTGAAGTTCAGGACGATAAGGTTGCTTTAGGCAACATGATTAAGAAAATCACAATGACACTCTCCTATATTACTTTCCCGCTGATGTTCATCCTGCTGCTCTGTGCCAAGCCGTTGTTTATTTTGCTTTACTCTGAGCGTTGGACCGGTAGCGTACCCTATTTCCAGGTGCTGTGCTTAGCAGGTTTGGCCTATAGTTTACAGTCTGTAAATTACCAATCTATCGCGGCCATCGGCAAGAGCAGAACGATGTTCATTTGGACATTCGTGAAGCGGACCATGGGCATAGTTTTTGTTATAGCAGGTCTACTGCTCGATGGGATGCGGGGCCTTCTCATGGGCATGGTGCTCAACACATGGTTTTCCTATTTTGTTAATATTTGGTTAGTTTCCAAGCATATCGGTTACCGTTGGCAACGCCAGCTCCTAGACATCACGCCTGTGCTGCTGGTTTCCCTCTCTGCTGCAGCTCTGGCTTATATAGTTGGCACACTCTGCACCCTGTCGCTTTATACTGACGGATTACTGAAATTGATTCTGTTTGTTTTGTTGTACGTCGGATGGTCAATACTGTTCCGTCCAGAGCCGTATCAGTATTTCTGTGTGGCAGCAAAGCCATTAGTTAAGAAAATCAAAGATAAAAAGAATTAAGTAAATGAGTATTCTAAAAGACATCACGAAAGAAAGACAATGAAGAATTTTGCCGAAGTATCTTGAAGCTATTCAACTCTCACTTCATTGGTTTATGTTATTGTATCCATTTTTTGCGAAAATTACGACTAAATAATATAGATCAATATTATACAAAGACTATTTTAGAAATATATCTAACAGAATAATATAAATAATCATTAATTAAGTGTTATGGAATTAAAAGAATTTGTAGTAAAATTTGCAGACCAGTTTGATGACACAGACCCTGAAGAAATTCAGGCAGAAACCAAATTCCTCGACCTTGACGAGTGGTCATCTCTGACAGGTATGAGTGTTATTGCTATGGCTAAAACAGCTTATGGTAAAACTATCACTGGAAAGGAAATTCGCGAATGTGAGACAGTTGAGGATTTGTTTAACCTTATAGCTTCTAAGTAATGGTTGGGTTTCATCCGTTTTCTCTTAAAGGAAAGGTCATCTTAGTGACGGGTGCTTCGTCCGGTATTGGACGAGGCATCGCAGTCACTTGTTCCAAGATGGGTGCCTCGGTTATTATCAATGGTCGCAACAAGGAACGCCTACAAGAGACGCTCTTGCAGATGGAGGGCGAAGACCATATTGTTGCCATTGGGGATTTGACAGAGTCTGCATCTCTTATTGAATTGGTTGGTAATCTTCCTAAACTTGATGGTGTTGTTCAATGTGCTGGTATGGGGCAACGTAAGCCATGTAAAGATTTGCATTTAGAAGATGTTAATCAGGTTATGGACGTTAACTTCAAAGCCCCTGTTATGCTACAGGCAGAATTGTTACGCCAAAAGAAAATCAACAAGGGGGCTTCAATAGTTTTTGTAGCATCAATTGCTTCATGGTCTCCAAGTTTTGGTAATTCTGTATATAGCGCATCAAAGGGAGCTATCATTTCATACGCTAATTGTTTGGCCTTGGAATTAGCCCCAAGAAAGATAAGAGTGAATTGTATCAGTCCTGCTATGGTATGGACGGACCTCATATTGGCAGATGGAACAGATGAAGAACAATTAAAAGTAGACGAACTACAATACCCCTTGAAACGATATGGGCATCCAGAAGATATAGCAAACCTTGCGGTTTATATGCTGTCGGATGCTTCTACGTGGATGACAGGTAGCAATGTTAAGATATCAGGGGGGGGCAAATTGAGTTAAAATGGTCGTTGTTCCTCTAAAGAATAAATTACTTCATTCCGTTTCCTATCTCTTTGGCAATTATATTGTCGATTGTGGTGATGGTGCGGCTATTCTAGAAAAAGCAAAAGAACAAGAAACTGAGATTCGAGGAATCTTTCTGACACATTGCCATCAGGATCATATATATGGTATCCCGAAAGTAATGGGATGTTTCCCAGATGCTAAAATATATTGTTCGGAGATGACACATAAAGGCCTTTTGGATGACTCCTTAAACTTATCGTATATTATGCCTGAATTTTCATTTCCTTTTATCTATAATGATAATGTGGTGGAATTGACAGAGGGCATTCATCAAATAGACGACATGACAGTTGAAATGATTATATGTAATGGCCATTCAAATGATTGTCAATCATACATTATCGAAAATAACCTCTTTACGGGAGATGCTTATATTCCGTTCTCTAGAGTCTTTACGAAATGGCCAACAAGTAATAAAGAAATAGCTGTCGAAAGTGAACAAAAACTAATGCGCTTATCAAACGATAGAAAATTGACAATTTGTCCAGGACACTGGCAATAATATAAATTATATACAATGGCTTTTATAAAAGGTATTTCATACTATCTTCCAGAAAAAGTAGTAACTAATGAGGAACTGGTAAAGGAGTTCCCAGAGTGGAGCGTAGATAAGGTCGCTCAGAAAGTAGGAGTGAATTCACGTCATCTGGCTGCTGAAAATGAAACTGCTGGTGATATGGCAGAGAAAGCTGCTCGAAAATTGTTTGAGGGATATCAGATAGATCCGAAGTCCATTGACTTCTTGATGCTTTGCACACAAAGCCCAGATTATTTCTTGCCATCTACTGCTTGTGTTCTACAAGATAGACTTGGTATACCATCATCAGCAGGTGCCTTTGATTACAATTTGGGCTGTTCAGGTTGTATTTATGGCATGGCTATGGCCAAGGGCTTAATAGCAGCAAGTATAGCCAAGAATGTTTTATTACTGACAGCAGAGACCTATAATAAGTACTTGCATCCATCAGACAAAAGCAATCGTTCTATCTTTGGTGATGGAGCGGCAGCCTGTTTGATTTCCACGGAAGGCTTTGCTGAAATTGGGGAGTTCTTGCTTGGAACTGATGGCAGCGGAGCTAACAATTTGATTGTAAAATCAGGAGCTTCTCGTCAAAAAGAAGCAACAGGCAAGTTCGTTGAAGATGAGGAAGGTCACGTTTGGTATGATGACTATCTTTATATGAATGGTGGAGCCATCTTTAACTTCACTTTGGATGCTGTACCAGCCATGATTAATGGGATCCTGGAAAAGAACAAATTTGAAAAAGATCAGATAGATTATTATGTATTCCATCAGGCCAACAAGTTTATGCTGAATACAATCCGCAAAGTTTGTGTTCTTCCAAAGGATAAGTTCTATGTTAATTTGGCTACAACTGGAAATACAGTTTCATCGACCGTGATGATTGGTTTAAAAAATTGTATTGATAACGAAACCATTAAGGCTGGTGATAATGTAATGGTATCTGGTTTTGGCGTAGGCTTAAGCTGGGGTGGTACCATACTCAAATTCTAAAAAATAAGAGTATTGTTTTGAAGCCCGAAAGTACACGATGAATGAACTGATACCGTAACGTATTGACTGGTTGTTCTGGTTATATCAGTTAGGGTGTTGCGCGAAAAAGTAGAATAAAAAGAAAAAGAGGATGTTTAAACGAATTAAGAAATTTTTTGCTATATTTAAACCGTCATTATTATATAGCATTTATTTTAATTTTAGGGTTTTACCATTTAAGCAAGCTATAAAACTTCCTTTTCATGTCCATGTAAAACCTACGATAATGTGTAATACTGGTAAAATTATAATAGACTCTCCTACAGTTTCTCATTATATGATACGGCTGGGTAGCCAAAGGACCCCAATAAGTCAACCTCGTGATTTTATAATAAAAAACAGAGGTACTATTGTTTTTAAAGGGAAGTGTCGGTTAGGACATCACATACTTATTCAGGTAGGTAGAGACGGATATCTCGAATTTGGTGATCAAACAGGATTGAATACAGGAAGCAGAGTTGTATGCCGAAAAAAAATTATTTTTAAATATAAGGCAAGAATAAGTTGGGATTGTCAGTTCTATGACACCAATTTCCATCCGGTAATTGATATGGTTAGTAATAAGCCTATCAAGATGAATGCACCTGTTATCATTGGAGAAAATGTGTGGATTGGACACAATGTTATCATTTCAAAAGGTGTTAAGCTGGCTGATGGAATAATTGTCAGCTCAGGAAGCGTTGTCAAGAAAAGTTTTTCTACTCCCAATAGTATCATTTCGGGCAATCCTGCAGAAATGATAGATGACGGATATAAAGCTGATTTTGAAGATTTATAAACTAATGACGATTTGTTAAATGATGAAGAAGTATAAGATTGGTTATACGCAGGGAACATACGATATGTTCCATATTGGTCATCTGAATCTGCTGCGACAGGCAAAGGATAGATGCGATAAGTTAATTGTCGGGATAAATTCCGATGCATTAGTACAGGAATATAAGAATAAGACTCCTGTTGTGAATGAAAACGACAGAATGGAGATTGTGAGTGAACTACGCTGTGTCGACGAGGTGGTGATTTGTGACACACTGAAGAAGACTGATGCATGGGAAAAGTTTCATTTTGACGCAATCTTTATAGGTAATGACTGGAAAGGAAATGCCAGATGGGAACAAACAGAAAGAGACCTTGCCCCATTGGGAGCAGAAGTTGTGTACCTGAAACATACTGACGGGATAAGTTCTACACTTCTTCGTGATAAGCAATCTGGCAGAATAGATATGTAGCTCATTTTATTTTATGCAGTCTTTTGTCATTGTTCATATGAGTACAATTATAAGATTATAAGAGATGATTAAAATCAAAGAGATATTATGCTATCTAACTATGCTGGTTGTAAACCGGCTGAAAGGTATTGACAAAAATAAGTTTTTCTTTATAGGGATGGGGGGCAATTATTGTGATAATGCCCGTGCTGTTTCTGAAAGATTACATGAAAGATATCCAGACAGTAACATATATTGGTTTTTTAATAGTAAATGTTCTAATAACACTCATATACCTAAATATGTCCATCCTGTAACAAGTTTGTCTTCAATGTATGTTAATATGGCAACAGCTAAATACTGGTTTGTATGTGGCGTGTTGCATTTTGGCCTGTATAAATCCAAGAAGCAAGTTTATGTGAACATGTGGCACGGAGATAGGGGCTTCAAAAAAGTTCTGAATGACAAACTAGTGGGAAAGGCAGCAGAAGCTGATACATTTGAGACAAAGTATTGTGATTTGATGACGAGTGGTTCAGATATTTTCAACAGGAAGGCCAGAACTGCTTTCCGATACTTTGGAAAACTATTGCAGTGCGGATCCCCGCGATGTGACATGCTGTTGAAAAAGGATAAGTCAAAATATAATAGAATTAAAAAGGAACTTAATATTCAAGATGGAATAAAGGTTTTATTATATGCACCCACATTTAGAGACAACAATAAGTATTCTCAAAAAGAAAATGTTGATATTGACAGGGTTTTGAGTTGTTTAGAAAAGAAGACTTCAGAAGAATGGATTTGTCTTGGACGTTTTCATCCTATGACTCATGGAAGGAACACGTTTAATAACAAAAAAATAATCGACGTGACAGATTATTTTGACATGGTTGATTTGCTTTATATATCGGATGTCTTGTTAACAGATTACTCTTCTTCAGCTGGCGACTTCATATTGAAAAACAAGCCTGTCCTGATATATCAAGCAGACAGAGATGATTATGTCAAAAATGATAGGCAGTTCTACTTTAGGATTGAAGATTCTCCTTATTGGATCGCAAAATCACAAGAGGAACTTGAAAACTTCATAAATGGGATGACAGAAGAAAATGTCAGACAGAACTGCAAAGATGTTTATGAATTCTTTGGTGGTCATGAGACTGGAAATGCAGCAGATTCATTGATCGATTACCTTATGCAAAAAAGTTAATACATAAGTTTAGAGTAAAAATGTTTAATGAATTTTTGCCTTTATATCCATCATGGCAGAATTGTTTGTTCTGCTTAGTCTTGTATATGGTCTTGGTAATGTTGACTATGAAGGAAAGGATGCCTTATTATAATTCACATGCGAACACTAAAGTAGGCTGGCTTTTGGTATTTGTTTTCTTCATGTTCTCTTTTTTTAATGATGACTGGTTCTCTTATTTCAATCATGTTTCTTCGGCTCAATATTATATAGGTAGCCTTTCCTCTCTCACAGGACATGAAGCCATGGAGAGAATATACTTTATAATTGCATTTGCTTTGGATGGTGATTATCTTTTGTGGCGTGTTGTGATCTTTGGTATGGTTCTTGTTCTGTTATATTGTACAGGGCGGAGGCTTGAACTTAAAAGTACATCATATCTTTATGCTCTAGCATTAATTGCTTCCCCAGTTTTATGCTATGCAAGAGCTTCTTTGGCAATGGCAATTGGCTTTTGGGGATTGTCTTTTTTAATACGGCCGATGCCCATGGGCAAAACTCCTTCTTTTTTGTTAGGTAGTTTCCTTTTGATTATTTCCGCTTTTTTTCATAAGTCTGCATTAGTTTTGCCTTTAATTATTTATTTGGCATATACGTTCAAGTTGTCAAAATTGAAAATCTTAATATTGTTTCTATTTTTTATAGTTTTTTTTGTGTTATTGAATTCAACCGATTTAATTAACCGGTTTTTATCGGGAGAGGATGTTCAGTATTTTGTAAATCAGCGCATAGCTGATAAATATCTCACGTCAGAAAAGCATCTTAGCGGTTGGGGAAAGTCTTTTATAGCATTCATGCGCTGGACTGCAGTCTATTTTTATACGATTTTAGCATTGTCTATTTTGATTAATAAAAAGTTAAAAAGCAAATACATTCTTCCTTATGTTAATGCTGTTGTTATTATCGTTCTATTTGCAAGCGTCTTCTTGTTTGTAAACAAAGCTAATACATATACGTTGTATTATCGTTATTTGAATTTTGCTATAATACCAATATCAATTGTTGTAGCGCATTGCCTATATGTAGGTATCTATAGGAAAGCATTTATGAGGGTAACTTTACTCTTTGTTTCTTCATCTATACTGGGCATACTATATTCTGTTTATTCTGCATACGTTCATTATTAAGGATAGAGAATGAAAAAGAGCATCGTATGTGTATTCCCCTCATTTAATATAGGAGGAGCAGAAAAGGCATTAAGCTTTGTAGCAAATTGTTGTGCTGAAGCTAATATGGAAGTGCATGCTATTCGTCTTTATGACGGACCACAAACTATCGCACTTAATTCAAATATAATTAAGGAATTAATTCCTCTACTAAAGGACACAAAAGGAGCTAGAGGAATTTTGAGTAGACTCGGTTTTTTCTTAAAATTCAGAAGGAGAATTAAACAGCTTAAACCGGATTTAATCATAGTTTTCCAGTCAGACATAACCAAAGCAGTTGTTATTTCAACTTTAGGATTGAAAATTCCAATTATAGGTTCTGAAAGAAATGACCCCACACCTTTTAAAAAGAGGCTTTTGATGGAATATCGTTGGGCGTATAATCGTTGTGATGCTGTTGTTTATCAGTTACAAGGAGCGATGGATTTCGTAAAGGCAGGACGGAAACAGGTGGTAATACCAAATCCGGCAGTATCCAGATTAAACGGGGAGGCTGTTTTGCGTAATACCGATGGGGGCAATATAGTCTCGGCAGGCCGTTTATGTAAACAAAAAAATTTTGAACTGTTAATCAAGGCTTATAAAGAAGCGCTTCCGTTGTTAGGCAACAGAAAACTAATAATCTATGGAGATGGTATATTAAAAGAACAGCTAAAAGAACTGACAAGGACATTAGGTGTAGAATCTTCTGTTTCATTTCCTGGTAATGTAAGTGATTTTACGTCTATTGATGATGGCGGTTCAATATTCGTTATGAGTTCTGTTAGAGAAGGAATCCCTAATGCACTTATAGAGGCTATGATAGCAGGATATGCATGCGTTTCGACGGATTGTCGTCCAGGGGGACCTTCATGGCTGTCAGATGGCGGTAGAAGGGTTAGCCTTGTCCCTTTAGATGATGTTGAAGCTTTAAGCAAAGCTATTGTCAAGGTAGCAAATGACGGTTATTATCGTTCCCAATTGATAAAAAATTCAAAAGAAATATTATCTATATGCAGCCCCGACCGTATCCGTAACATGTGGATGGGGTTGATTTTAGAAACTCTAAATAAAAAGTAAAAAGCAAAAATGGAAATACTCATTATAGATATATCAGGTAAAGTTCTTAACTATGATTATTCGTTATGTGAGGCTTTGGCTGGTGAAGTTGATGACGATACACAAATAGTACTGGCTGCGCATGTGCATGATAAGCAAAAATATCGCGGGGAACGGTTAAGGTTGCTCAGTTTGGTTCCTTCTTCTCAACAAAGTGGTTCTGGGAAAGTCAAACGGGTGGTTAAAGCATTTGAGGGATTGATTAACTATTCCATCTTACTTATTTACGTATTAATAAAGCGACCTGCCATCATTCATTTTCAGTGGTTCCCCTTTTTGGAGTTCTCTTCAATAGAAGTTCCATACTTAAGGCTGTTAAAGTGCTTGCTGCCCAAGACAAAAATAGTACAAACTATTCATAATGTTTTTCCTCACGCTATGATGGGACAAAAAGCTAAGAGGGAAAAATATAGGAATAGGATGATGGGTATGGACAAGGGCATTGACCATAATATTGTTCATACTGAAAGTACGGCAAATGAAGTAGAGAGGTTGTTCAACATAGACAAGAATCGAATAACTGTCATCCCACATGGCATATTTAAACCTAACTATGAGTTGGGGCAGCATGAATTTATTGCTGAAAATGAAAAGAAAACAATCATATTCTATGGTGTCAATAGGAGAAATAAAGGAGCAGATATTCTAATTGATGCAGTTAGGCAATTGCCTGATGAATATAAGAAACAAGTCAGGGTGTTGATAGCTGGCAAGACATCAAAGGAGTATTTAAAGGAGCTCCAAGCGAAAGTTGGTGATGCGGATGTTACATTCCGTCCGACTTTTATACCAAACAATGATCTCTATGAAATGATTGAGAATGCTGACTATATAGCTTTGCCATATAGAGAAATATCCCAAAGCGGGGTACTGCTGTTGGCAATGTATTTTATGAAACCGCTGCTCATCAGTAATCTGCCATCGTTCCGAGAGACTTTGAAGGGGTTTACTCCTGATATGTTCTTTGAAACAGAGAAAGCCCAGTCGATGAGTGAACTAATAAAGAGAATGCTCAGTGGAGAGGTTGACACCCAGAAAGAACTGAGGGTGATAGAAAGCCTAAACGAAGAGTATTCCTGGAAGAACTCTGCAAGAAAAACACTGGATGTTTACAATGAAATAATAAAACACTAATATGAAGATACTTTATATTCATCAGTATTTCAATACACCTAAGGTACCTGGTGGTACGCGGTCATATTGGATTTCACAAGAGTTAATTAAGCGTGGGCATCAGGTAACAATGATAACTACAGCACGTAAAGGCTTTGAACCTGGAGAACAGGATGTGGACGGCATACATGTGGTGTTCGTAAAAAACGAATACAGTCAGTATATGTCGGCACCGAGGAAATTGTGGGCATTTGTGAACTTCGTCAGACTGGCTATCAAAGAGGCAGCCAAGCAGAAAGACATAGATATCGTATATGCCACATCGACTCCTTTGACAATCGGCTATGTAGCTATGAAGTTGAAGGCGAAGAAGAAATGGCCGTATGTGTTTGAGGTACGTGACTTGTGGCCGGAGTTCCCCATTCAAATGGGTGCTATCAAAAACAGACTGGCAATATGGTATCTGCGTCGCTTGGAACGGCATATCTATGAGCGGTCAGAACACGTGGTGGCCCTGTCGCCAGGCATGCAGGAGGGAGTCATAGCTACAGGAACGTCCAAGGAGAAAACGAGTATGATTCCGAATATGTCGAAACCAGATAAGTTCTTCCCACATAAGCCAAACAAAGAGATAGCCAAACAATTTGGAGTGGATTTGACGAAGTTCAATGTCATTCATCATGGGGCAATGGGAAAAGCTAATGGCTTGACATATATTATAGATACAGCAAAAATATTGCAGAATAAGGGCATAGATGATGTGAATTTCTTGTTTATGGGTGGAGGTGCTACTGAACCTAAATTGAAGAAGTTGGTGGATGATTATGGACTGAAGAACGTCAAGTTCCTTGGTTTGCATCCTATGGCAACATTGGCAGAGGTCGTAAACCTTTGTGATGTTAGTGTGACTTCTTTCCTAAACCTGCCCATCCTGAAGACCAATTCGCCCAATAAAATGTTTGATGCACTTTCTGCTGGGAAGCCCATCGTCGTGAATTCGGCAGGATGGACAAAGGATTTGGTCGAGAAAAATGATTGCGGTTTCTTTGTAAATCCGGATGACCCAAATGACTTTGCTGAGAAGTTATTGTTCTACAAAAATGAACCAGAAACGCTAAAGCGCTGGGGGGAGAATGCCCGCAGGCTTTCTGTTGAGGTGTTTAACAAGGACATCCTGTCCGCTAAGGTTGTTGATGTGATAGAGATGGCATACGAAAATGTAAAGAAAAAGTAATCAGAGTGTATGTATAAACAATTTCTAAAGCGATTTTTGGATTTCTGGATATCGCTCATTGTGCTGATATGTATCAGCCCGATACTTATTGTTGTAACAATATGGCTTCATTTCGCAAATAAAGGCGCGGGGGCTTTTTTCTATCATGAGAGGCCTGGCAAAGACGGAAAATTATTTAAGGTAATAAAATTCAAGTCGATGACAGATGAACGGGATGCGGATGGAAACTTGCTACCCAATGAACAACGCATCACGAAGATAGGTAAGATAATCAGGGCTACATCTCTAGATGAACTACCTCAATTGTTTAATGTGCTGAAAGGCGATATGTCGCTGATTGGTCCAAGGCCATTGGTGCCAAGGTATTTGGAACTTTATAGCAAAGAACAGATGCGACGGCATGAAGTTCGTCCAGGCATCACTGGATGGGCTCAGGTGAATGGGCGTAACAGTATCACATGGACAAAGAAATTTGAGCTGGATGTGTGGTACGTGGATCATGTGTCTTTTTGGCTCGATATTAAAATTATATGGATGACGATAATGAACGTTATACAACGTAAAGACATTGACTCAGGTGACGGAAAGGTTGGAGCCGTAGGTTTTGACGGAACAAATTAATATTAGAATATGAAAGCATTAGTGATAGCAGGGGGACTGCCCCAGATCGAATTAATCAAGCAACTGCAGGAACGCGGCATTGAAGCTTTGCTGGCAGACGGCAGTCCTGCTGCCGTGGCCCGCCCGTATGCCGATAAGTTTTTCCATGTGGATGTGTTTGACATGGAGGATATCAAGAACATTGCCGTCAGCGAAAAGGTGGATTTCCTCATCACTGTATGTGCTGACCAGGTGTTATTGGTAGTGGCTAAAGTGTCGGAAATGCTCGGACTGCCATGTTACATTAACTATGAGACCTGTCAAGATGTGTCGGACAAGATACGTATGAAGCGTATCTTCAAGCAGTCTGGCATACCTACAACAGATTATGTTGAGACAGATCATTTAGACATGGATGTTATCGGGAAACTGAAATTCCCCTTGGTGGTCAAGCCTGTGGATGCTTATAGTTCTAAAGGTGTGCGTAAGGCAGAGAACTTGGAAGAGCTGAAACAGTATTATGAGGAGGCTCATCAAATCGGGCGTAGCGGCCGTGTAATTGTGGAGGAGTTTTTTGCCGGTGAGGAAATCAGCGTGGATGCCTTTGTTGTCAATGGCAAAGCACAACTGCTGAATGTGACGAACAGTGAGAAGGTGAAAGACAAAGACCGCTTCGTCATCTTCCGTGGTCGTTATCCCGTAAAGGCTACTGAGAAAGTGATGAAACAGATTGAGGATATATGTCAGAAGATAGCTGAAGGCTTTGGATTGGTGAATGCTCCTTTGTTAGTACAGTTGCTACATGATGGCGATAGGGTTTCTGTGCTGGAGTTCTGCGCTCGGACTGGCGGCAACATGAAATATCTGCTTATCAAGTATGCCAGTGGGGTAGATGTGATTGGTGCAACGCTGGATATTACATTAGGCCAGATGCCTGATTTGAGTCCTAAGTTCGAAAGGCATAATGTGGTTGTCAATGATTTCATATATTGCCAGCCTGGTACTTTTGACCATTTCGAAGGTTTTGAAGAGTTGGTAAAAGAAGGTGTGATTAATGAATTCCACCCTGTGCGATTGAAAGGTACTCAAATGCGAGGTGTGACGAGCAGCAGTGACCGTATTGCCGGTATGAACATTGTTGCAGACACGCTCGAAGAGTATAATGCAAAACGTGAAAAGATAAATGCAAAAGTGAAGGTAGTTGATGTTAATGGTGAAGACATCATGCGACACGATTTGCTGCCTGAAATGAGATAATCATCAAAAAGAAAATATAATGAAAGAGACAAGAGACTATTTGAAGAGTATAGGCATGCCAGCAGGCGACCTGTACAATCTACCAACCTCGGAGAAGCGTTTCGAGGACGGAGGACAGTACCGTTTTGAGGTTCCTGGTATTCAGGGACCTGGACCGATGAAGGCCTTGTTAGAGGCTCTGGATGGTTATGGAATCCAGATTCATCGTGTCACCCAGACACAAGGTATCATGCGACTGCTTGACAGTGAGATTGAGCAGATGCTGGAGTATGCCCAGAAATGGAATGTGGAACTGCTGTTGGCAACAGGACCTCGTGCCACCATCGACACCAGTGCCAGTGTAAATACTCCAGAAGGAGTCCGAATGGGTTATCGTCTGAGAGGTCAGGAACAGGTGATTCGTGCTGTGGAGGATATCAGACGTGCAGCTAAGATTGGTGTGCGTTCATTCATGGTGTATGACGAAGGTCAGCTGTGGCTTATGAACCAGATGCGTCGTGATGGCTTCCTGCCAAAGGACGTGAAGTTCAAGGTGTCAGCCCATACAGGTCATGGCAATCCGTGTTCAGCCAAGATGCTCCAGGAGATTGGAGCCAATTCTTTCAATCCTGTGCGTGATATCCAGTTGCAGATGCTGTCGGCCATTCGTGCCGCCATTGACATCCCCATTGATATCCATACGGAGAACCCGAAGAGTACAGGCGGCTTTATCCGTCATTATGAAGTGCCGGAGTTTATCCGTGTGGCTGCCCCCATCTATCTGAAGACAGGTGGCTCAGTAGCCGCAACGCATAGCTGGGACACCACTGAGGCTGATGCCAAGAAACGCGCCAAGCAGGTGGCGCTGGTAAAACGTGTTATTGATACGTATTATCCAGAAGCGGTGGTTTCACCAAAGGTAAAAAAGTAAAAGGGTAAAAAGGTAAAAAACGAAATGAGACATCATATGTATAATCAGGGGTTCAACTTTGTGAAGGCCCCGATGGAGTTTAATAAGAGTACAGAACGTGACACCCTGCAGTATTGCTTGGGTGCTACGCTTTATATGCCTGGCACGAAGGATATCCGTGAAAAGGTGATTAACCATGAGTTGCCTGT
>AUXO016086161.1_pt1 | contig 14386 bp, 10 predicted proteins | sample 768731 | NCBI WGS metagenome assembly AUXO01 (sample SAMN02715735, study PRJNA202380) | gut metagenome | biome: sheep rumen | host: Ovis aries | place: New Zealand: Palmerston North | reverse complement strand
GCGGCAAAGGTCGCGTATGTCGTCCCGTCAAGGCAAGTGTTCCTGCCGCCCACCGCCATCCTGGAATCAGGCCGTGCGTATGCAGAGGACGAAAAACCTCTCGGCGCACACCTGACTCCGTGGGCGCAGGTCGTTCTGCTTGACTGCCTTCTGCATGAAAGGTTGCCGGGAGTCGTGTGGTTTTCTGCGCTTCGTGGACGCCTGAACATCACGCCGGTCAACCTGTCGCGCGCGGCAAGAGAGATTGAACGCCGCAGCCTCGCAAGAACGATCCGTTCCAAACGGGACGGCGGGATGGAGTTCTCCTTCGACAAGAAGAGAGTCTGGGACAAGGCTTCGCCCGTGTTCGTCTCGCCGGTACGCAGCAGGGTCAGGGTCAAGGCAAAGTTAAACGATGCCGTCAAATCCGGCGTCACCGCGCTTGCCGAGTACTCGGACATTGTCGATAACGACTTCCTGACCTTGGCGCTTCCGGCAAGTGCCGCGAATAAGATACCGGCGACGAAGATACTCCGCTATGGCGGAGACGTCGTGGAGTCGTGGCGTTACGATCCACGGCTTCTCAACGATGGCAATGGGCAAGTCGATCCGCTGTCTCTTTGCATATCCCTGAAAGGCTCCTCCGATCCCCGCATACAAATCGCAACCGAAAGGCTACTGAAGAAAACGCTATGGTAAAAGGATTCGACAAGTTCAAGCGCGGCACTCGCGAACTCGTCGCCACCACACACGAATCCATCCCGGACTTCGACTTCGAGTAACACATATCTGGAGAGTCAATCAATGAAACCGATAGAAATGCTTGCTGCTGCTAAACAAGGCATTATCAAATGGTGGGCAGGATTTGGAACTGCCAGAAAGATAATTCTGATTGTGGGAAGTTCTGTTATTGCCATAGTAACGGGGATAAACGAAGTCTTGTCTTTGTATGATCGCATCACAGACAAAACCAACAAGACAGTTGAACGCGAACTAGTACGAACGCTGTCAACAAATGAGGCTGGCTTTGTTCCAGCCAAGCCATTTGAACTAGCGCTATCTACAAATCTTGTCGCAAAAGCATCTGGGGATGCAGCATCGCTTCACTTTGTCGTGAAGAAAATGTCTGCTTCTCATCAAACCGGTCACTACGATGAGGCGGTACGCTATGCACATACAGCGGAAACATTGCTCGCGAACTGCGACACCCAGGATCCCTTGGTGTTATCCGACCATGTCGCAATTAAATCTTGTCTAATGGAGGAAAACTTCTACAACAAGAATTATGACCGCGTGATTGAGCTACACAAAGAAATGCAGACGCTGGGCAAAAACCGCTATGTTGCGACACGGCCATGCTTCATGGCTCTTGAGTCTGTAGCTAGACTTCTCAAGGAAGGGAAGAGCCTATTCTTTTTCTCACCGAGTGACTTGGGAGAATTTAGGTCTTGGAACAAGGAGATGTTAGAAGAATACTTTGGGTATCTGGCCGCCTGGGGATATGTCCAACCAATAACAATTGACCCAAGGCAAAAAAACCATGTGACATTCTATTATGAGGATTTCTTCGGCTTCTCCAAGCCGCTACCATATTTATCTTCATTCACGCTTTCTGCACATTTGACAAACAATGTAGTATTGACAAGCAACGAAATGTCCGCAAGATGGGCTGGCAGAAAGAAATTCGTGCCTGTTGACGTTGACAAATGCGTCGGAGATGAATTGTGCCTCATGGATGAGGAACGAAATCGCAAGCCTCTTAAGATGGCATTGCGATTTGATGAAAACAAACCCGAAAGAGTCAGCGTAGACTTCTATCCAAAAGAAGGTCTTGGTTTGTCTCCTGACACTCCGATAACAGTAAAGACAAGAAGCGCATGGTCTTCTGGTTTGACGCTGTCTTCAATGAAAGAGCAGATTGTTTGTGTGGGTCAGGTTCGCACCCAAAAAGTTGTTGAATACAGAGTGCCTATCCAAGTTGGACTAATAATCATAACCTTGATAGCAATGGCGTTCGCTTCTCCTACACAAGCGCCCAGTTGCGACAATCCAGAAAGATCAAAAGACAAAAATGGTAATAATGAGCCACCCAGCCCAGCACGACACGAGCCACAGCCAAGAAATTGCTTCGTTAAAGATTTTCTGTTACGATTGAAGTGCCGCATCAGGATGACCAAGTTGTCTATCGCTGTTGAGATGGCAGTTCTAGTCCTATGTCTTTCCTTCATAGTATACTTTATTTTCGCAGACAAGAATCTCGCATGGGCAAAAGAATGCCATGATATATGCCTCAATATTGCCGCCGCGACTATATTTGCACTGATAGTTGAAAACATAACGATGCGAATGTCAAAACGGGAGACTGCTGCCAAAATACTTCGTGCGGACGCTTGCATCCAAAACTTCATTTCTCGGTTTTGCAAACTGTATCTAGAACTGACATATGAAGACAAAAACCAGTTCATTGCCGACGTGAAGACGATTGATTTCACTAAACGCGGGGGTGTTGATTCTATTCTGACACGCAGAATCAACGGCAGAGCAATGGCATCAATTTTTCTTCCGTCAATGATGATCGGTAATGGTTACAAAACAAGTGCGATTGTTGCTTTCATTGAAGCGGAAAAATCAATGATATCAGCCTTCCTTCAGATGTCTCAGACGATTGACTTTTCCTATTGGCCTGAGCTATTCAATGCATTACACATCATTATTCACGCTTCCTCCATAGTTGACTGTCAAACCGAAATGACTGAACTTGCAAAGACATTCCATGAAGGCAACACATATGGAAGAATACTTAAAGACATGCTAACAAATGGCACTTTCGATAATACAATCGCAACTGGCAAAATTCCTAGTGGAAACATTCTAACTCCTTATGTGATTTTCTACAAGCACACGGAATGGCTTGCTACAACGCTTTGTGACTACGAGAACAAAGTTGATTCCATCAGAAATAGATTCCCAGATCTTGTGATCACATAACGACAAGTTTGGCACCCACGTCCCACTGAACCCTATTTAGACTTCGACTTCGAGTAAGGAGGCATAACGCATGAAAGACATTATTGCACAAGACCTTTTGCGTAGTGGTGTCGCATTGATCGAACTGGGGGTTGAAGACTACAGATTGTCGTTCAGCGACAAACGTCGTCTATCAACCTCGGCCCGGAATCTTTTTGATGGTCTGATAACTTTATTAAAAGCCAAGATTGCAGACGACCATCCCGAGAAAGACTATGCATGGTTGCGATGGGGGAATGGAGTGTCCCCCAAGTCATTAAAGAACACCCATCAATTGCTAGCGATACGAGACACCAAGACCATAGGCGTCACTGAGACCCTTGCCTACTTTGCGGAAGGTTTGGATGTGCCACGCATCAATACTTTGCGCAAATATCGGAACAAGGCGACACACTTCTCTCCTGACATAACCGAGCGTGAAGCAAAGGAAATGCTCGCTAGATTTTTCCTCGTCGTAACTGATGGACTGAACAAAATTGGAATCAGACCATCGGAGTGTTTTAGCGACCCTACGCTCTCTTTTGTCGCACAAGAAACTATAGAATTACAAGAGGAAATCCGCGTGGCAGAAGAAGCGTGGTATGAGTTCGACTGGTCGGATTATGATGTCGCTGAATTAATATTCGAGCATTTTCAATGCGGAAAGTGTGGCAGCACACTAGTCCGCAGGGCAGACACCGAAGAGTCATCGGACACTTTCGTCTGTCGTGTGTGTGGGGAACGATACACCGAGGACGTGCTGAGAGAAATGACAGGAAGCAAATGCGAATGCATCGTCTGCGGAGATTCAATTCTACCAGAGGAACTTGAGTGTTATGTCGAATCCCATATGTGCGGCTGGCATCACCATGTCTACGAGAAAGAAATGGCTCGAGACTAACAGGAGTGGTATATGGCAACCAAAATCGTAGGAACCTGTGCACTTTGCCTGGCGGATAATGTCGAATTGACCCAAGAGCATATTATACCTTTTGCGCTTGGAGGTAGATTTGAATGGCCAGGTCTTTGCGCAAAATGCAACAATGATATTCTTGGTGGTAAAACAGATAAGCCTATGGCAGAGAAGAACCCCCTAATGCGGCTCGAACGACTGATCCGCCATTTGCCCTCAAGAGGAAAATCAGCAAGAGTTTTATCAAACGTTTTTGATGATGCGGAAGGGACAATAGGTAATACAAATCTGCGTTTCAAAGGCTCTCGAAATGGAAAGCCATTTGTGAGACCACAAGCTCACTTAGAAATATTACCCAATGGTGACATTAAACTTGATGTTGCCTCTGATCCTTCAGTGACATTGCACGAAGTGCGCCAGGCCGCTTTGCAAGATATAAAGTTGCAATATAAATCCATTTTCCCCGATGCTACAGATGACGAGGTGTCTAGATTTTGCATGAAAATTGGAGATTGGATTAATCAAAATCCTGGATCAATTACGGAATTTCCGAGTTCCCATTACACTATTATGGATGTCCTTGACGAAAAAATGATGCGGCTGTTCTTCGCTCGCGTCGCATACGAAATAGCATGCTTTGCGCACACTCTAGAGTACGCTCGCGCCTCATCTACTGCTGCCAAGATAAGAAAAGCACTTTTATCTAACGATCATTCTGCACTTCCTGAATGCTCGCTTATTCCTCCCCAGAATGAATCCAAAAGTCTATGTGCTATTATAGACTACAATCGCTATAACTTTATCGTCATGCTTGATGGTGTTGCAATAATATCTGTTCTTCGACAAATGGCGATTGTTCGTTACGAAGAAACGGATGATCGTTTCATGTACGAAATCCAAAATGCGCCGCTCTTCCTTTTTGAGATAGAGAGCGATGCGACTACTACTCGAACGGTGGAGACAACGACCCTGTCTGATTATATGAACAGGAACTCACATCGATTGATTGATGCTTTCAAAGCCAATAAAGCACACGAATTGATGCAAGAATATATCAAATGTCTTCATGAAGAATCACGGCATTCCAACGGTCAGAACACAGTAGAAAATCATGCGCACAAGAAGGATTCGTCCTCTTACCTTGGTCTCATTTCCGCCGCACTTCCGCCCCCGCCCTTCATCCCCTCTTCTTTCACCACCACCCGAAACCAGCCGGCATGAGAAACGAGAGCGACACCTTCACACCCACAAACCACCGCCGCATATGAAAATTACTCACGGCTTCATATTTCATACTCACTTCAATCCAAATCGCTCTTCCAGCCTTTTTATGATACGCTTCTTCTTCTCATCAGAAGCATCAAAGCAAATCGTATCATGCAAATCCCCAATCAGCTTGGCAAATCGATAATGGTTTATATCATGTGGATCCAATGATGTCCGCCGAAACATCCGATCAAAATCATTTTCCGCTACGCCGTACAAATGCCGCATTGTTTCAACAAAGTGCGGAGAGCAGAGTGCTTCCATTCTTATGGATTCATTTATTTCCTCTGAATACACGTCATCATATATTTTCTTCAAATGATAACGAGCAATATAATCTTCTGCCCTCTTTTCCCGTGTTACAGAACTTTTTACAGCTGAAACCGTCAACGGCGAAATATATGTGGTATTAGACGAATGCGGCTTTAGATACAAGTTGCTAACGCTAGTTGGATTATAACCAAATCTCATGTGCTTATAAACGTGATGGACATACGGATGTAAAGCCGGAAGATCTCCATGCTCAGACCAACCTTCGAATAAATCATCGTCTTTCTTAAACCGCGAGTTACAACGATTGCAGGCCGGAACTAGATTATATAAAGACAGGGAAAGGAGCGGATAACTGCTCTTGGGTAAAATATGGTCTATATCAGGAACATGCTCACTTGAAGGCAAATGAGCCGTGCCTACTGTCTCCGCATTACAATAAGGGCAATATCGAACATCTAACATCCTCACAAATTCCGCAATGCTCCAGTTTCTCCATTTCGCCAATTCCCTACGCCGATTTTCGTCATCAGTGACGCCCCTTCCTACCCAAAGGATTCTTCCGGCGCCTTGAGCAGCCAAGAGGACTTCCCCATTTCGAAACGCCGAATATTTAAACAACCTTCCACATATTTCATCGATGGCCTTACGACCATTTGTAAGTGCCGATAACTGCTCCGCATTTTCCCGCGCAAAGATAATCAAACGTGCAGGCTTAGCCGTTAATATATGATGCCCACTAAATTCGTCGCGTAGCCATTTCCAATATTCTATGCATTGTTTATCACGAGCATCATTTATTATCTTGTCATATTCTTGGCGTACTTGATCATGCGTTTTCCCTCCACCAGCATGAACTTCCCATGTCACGCTATTTCCCGCCGCCAAACGATTCAAGAAAGATAAAATCGCCTCGCCAAGCGTTTTTTCGTGCCGATCAAGAGCTTCGTTAGGGATATCAATTCTTCTCATTCCCATCCCTCATTTGATTCAACTCCTTGCCAAAATTAGAATCTCCATCATCTTCTACAAGAGCATCTAGACGTCGCCATATCAATCGAGAGATGAAAGGATCTCCTATTAACATTGCCAATTTCAAATCATCTTTTAATTCATCTGGTTCTATATGCCTAACATCCTTTTCGCACGGCAACCTAAATTTCTGCAACAATGCGTTAACCTTTGATGCCGCGAACGCCCCCATCGTACCATTTTCCATAAAGAATGGACACCTGTATAAATCAAAGATGTTAGCAGCAAACGTGTTTGTCAACCCAATATCAGATTTATTCCCTTCAATTCCGCAGCATACAGAATACGCATCGCATCCTTCTCCGCGACGCTTCAATATTATGTCGTGCCCAAGCGGAACGTCCGAAAGGAGCATCGGAGAGTGCGTCGCCAGCATGAGATGTATTCTAAACCCCTTTGCAAAATTCTCAAAAAACCATAGAATATTCCACAGGAGAGCTTTCTGCCATAAAGGATGCAGTGTCGTTTCCGCCTCGTCCACAAACACCACAACATCCTTTTTAGGCTTGTCAGATGCCGCGATGCTGTTCCCAAAGATGAAATGACTAGCCAATCGTCCATACAATGTCAAATAAGACACCTCACCAGAGGACAATTTAGGTTCGAAATCAATTTTTATGAAAGTAGAAAACACCATTGAAAGGCGATGCCATTTAACAACATCTTGAAGGATGCGAAAGGACACGTCGTTAGCGATCTCCACAACAAGACGATGGTCGATGCCGTTGTATTGCGGCGGACATCGCTTGACCAGCTTTCGCAACCTCAAGAAGAATTTAAGTGCGCTCCGCTCACGTTCACCATAGTCAGATCCAAGGAATTTCTTTCGCAACCCCATGAGTGCGCGGCAGAAATATTCCAATACGACCCGATCCTGTTCCTTCCCCTCCTCACTCAATAAGTTCTCAATATCACCACTACAGATGTCTATCAGACCAACTCCATACTCGGCTAAAAAGCGCCCGTCCTTGTAGCTGCCGAGCAGGTTACAATCGGCGCAATATGCAGCCACATATCCTACAATGATGGTTATCGCAAGATAATTTGATTTGGCATAGTCAATTATCGAACGCACACGCTCGCACATACGTTCAAGCTCATTATATGCCGCATCAAACTCATTCGCTTGAAGTGCCTCTTTCTCTGTCTTGAAATATGCGGCCTTGTCATGAAAATATCTCCGCAACCGATCGATCGACTCACCGTCTGCATCAAGCGAGGCCAAAATCGGCATAGGAAAGGGGACGGCCTCACGCTGTTCTGCGTCAAGCCCGTAATAGGCCGAGGCGAACTCAATGATTCGTCTGCGCTCGTCATATGCATACGCACCAAGCGACACATCAGAATCAACACCAGAAGCAAGTTGTATTCGATTGTAGTTAGATAACGGATTCTCCACAAAAAGACCCGTCGTAGAAAGATTTACCATTTGCCCACTAGTTCCACGAAATGGATTCTCTGTGGTAAAATGTGGAGAATAGTAAACAAGATCCACAAATTCTTTAGGTGGAAAAGGAATGCAATTTAAATCCTGCAGTTTTAAAACATACTTATCACCTAACTCAATATCCGCGCATTTGTAGTTGACACCACGCTTCTTGTTTTTATCAAAGGAGCATATGAGCCACATTTCCTTTCTCGCATCTTCCGTTTGGTCATTCTCCTTGCCGCCCGAGACAAGAGGGTGAGTTCCCCTGCAAATCAACGTGTACTCAAAATCCGTCATGTCGCCCGAAAATATCTCTTTTAAGACTCGCGCAACTGTAGTCTTCCCACTTCCATTCTTACCAACAATAACATTCACCGCCTCAACAGGGGTATCGGAACCTGTCGAGTAGAAATTCTGAGGAACGGAGAATTCTTCATATCGCTGACAATTGATGACATCGTGGTCGATCGTAAACCTCCATTCAGGATTAAAACAAATTTCAATGTCTTTGAAAAGACTGCAATCTCCTTTTACTCGCAAATACATCAATCGCATATCCCATTCTCCCTCTTTATAGGCACTCCTAAATTCGATACCAAAACAAGCGTCTTCTTCTCAAGATAAAACATAGACTTGCTGGCATCCATTTGTAATGTCCTACTTATATCATCCATCTCTCAGAATGTCTGAATTTCGCTATTCGTCAAGGTCTTGATACAACGCATCGAAGTTAATCACGCCAGTATTTCCCATCCGCTGTTTGCGAAGCTGATTATACGCATTGCACAAGGTTCGTACAAGATTCGTACTGAGGCGCATTGCCTTAAATACGCAAGCAGAGGCCGTTATTATTACTTGCTGTCTCTCGCCTTGTCCTAATAATGCTTCAATCTCGTCATACACATTCTTAGGCAACGGTCTATTTGGACAATACACACGTACTTTTTTTAAAGACGATGGCTCAACCTTCAACACATTACTACCATAAACCCTTGAATAATACTCGACGTCAATTAACGACAACACCGAAAGCAAAGAAATCTGAATCCATCGTCTTTCCTCGTCAGTAATATCATCGTTGAATGCCACGTAGTGTAGCGAATTAGTGCAGCAAAATTCTCCATCATTTAAAATCAACACGGGTAATGAAGCGACACGGTATGTAAAAAAGGCATCGCGTTTATCTTGTTCTATCACTTGAATTGCATACCAAGGATTGCGCTTTGCACAATGCGATGGCAGATTACAACCATCCTCTTCGCCCGCAGCGATTTCAGCTTCAAATCTCCTCTTATTCTTTTCGTTAAGCACCAACAAAAAACGATATCGATCGACTGGCAACGACTGGGTATTCAATGAAACAACATCCCGACTCGTTGTAATGATCGGAACAAAATCCGTCAACCGCCGATTCTTTTTCAAGGCATCCTTGCGATCCCAAACGAAAAACTTGGTACTGCCAGGAACAGTGCCTATACGGATAGTGCTAACATCTTCCATTCTACAGACATCCTCATGCGCGATATCAACCTTATCGGCATGTCGCATGCACATTCCATCTATCCATGACGAGAGCGGCGCTTCAACATATAGATCGTTACGCTGTCCACCTCCAGATGAATACCCAACCTCAAACCTTACACATTTCTTCCCATAATTCTTCAACCACAATAAAATCACCTTCTGCTGCGTATCGCTGAAGCAAGCTTCTGACAAAACCTGTACGACAATCCTCCCAAACTGATCTGAAATTATAGAACGGATGCTTGCAGCATAATCCGTAAAGAAAAAAGACCAAGGAAGAATTGCCGCAATCTCTCCCCCATCTCTCAACATATCCATGCTCTTGAGCAGAAAATAAGCCCATAGATCAGTCCGTTTATCTAGCCTCACATCAGAATATCGCGACTTTGCATACCACATACCCGAATGAGATACATTTAAAGCAAACCGAACATATGGCGGATTTGTTACTATAAGCGAGAATTTTTTTCGAACAGGATAATCAAAAAAATCGCCCTGCTTGAATCTCAATTTCCCTACACACATCGGCTTGGGCGACACATCACACCCATAACACACAACCGCATCGCCAAATCGCCTCTGAACTGATTTTATCAGTGCACCATCTCCACATGAAGGATCCAAAACTAGGTTCCCCGTTTTGCGAGCTGACAACAACTCATCACAATTGTTAATGAGCAAATCTGCTAGCCGCTCCGGAGTGTAAAAGCGGCCATTAATCTTCTTCTGATCGCCACTGTTATCTATCGACATAATAAAACTTGCTCAAATGGTCACCACGACTAAGACAGTCCTGCAGCCTCTTGAAGAAAGGCATTAGAATCTTTTCCTCATGCTGCTTCACCAACCCTTGCCACTCTGTTGACCAAAGTAGCCGTCGCAATTTGTCCGTCCCTAACTCTTTTATAATCATGTCAAGAAACAACGCCAATGACATAGGTGCAAATGGAACACGCGGACAAGACATCGCACTATTATCCTTAAACTGATACCCAACGCCTGAGCCCTCCAAATATTTTGGCAACTCGCCCCACATTTGAATGTGAAAAACAGGATGTTGACTCGCATTCGGCTCATTTCGAGAAGAATAATCAAAATGCAACCGACTTACAATTTTCTTCGACACATCACTATTAACAGCCCCAAATATCTCTGCGGAATATGTGGCTCGTGTTAATCTATTTGAGCTACAGAAAAAGTATCCGCCCAGACTAACCTCATGGCTTTTTGATCCAAATGCCGAAGAACAAAATCGCAAATACAAATTCAAGGTTGAGAATTTGCCACCCAACGCCTGTGAATAAACAGATTTCAAATTCGTTTGGAAACATTCTTCCCATATATACTTTGAACCATGCAAAACCCTAAGCGTATTTTTCTCCAACTCCAAGTACTCAGAAATACTGTCACAGAAGAGTTTATCCATAACCAATCCTCAATCTGACTCTTTCACAAGATACTCAGAATCAAAGAACAAGCTCTGCCCCTCTTCCACCTCAATTGAACATTTATAGTGAACAGGATACGCTTTTGCAGTTGGCGATCTATCTTCGTAAGCTAGAAGTTCTGTATACTTCTCGCCGCACTTAATACAAGTCGCACAATCTTCATCCTCCACGCCATCAAGCTTCGTGCAATAGTGGGATAATGGCATACTCCCATCATTGCCAGTTAAATTCGCCAATACGGCAAACACTTTAGATCGCCAAAATGTATCACCACCAAACGCAAACAAACCCCTATAGTGGCAATCATGAAGCTTAGGTTTGATCTTCTCCATGAAAGGTTCCTCTTTCAGCCCAATCATAGCCGCAATTGTTTTTGAACCTATCAAGATACCATCTTTCTTCAAAAACTTTTTCAATACCCACTGAAACGCCATATGGATATTGAACTTCTCGCGCACGCTCAAACAGGAAGGAAGTATCTTCTTCATCAAGGACGAATCGTCCGAAGGCACCTCAAATTGCCTTAGAACGATATCAATGAAATCCTCATCGCCATGAACACTGTCCGACTTGACCAATTGCTTCAATTGCCTAAAACCAGCCACCGCACTTTTTACCATATCAATCAATATAGAATTCCTGTACTCCGTCGCTGTCGCAAAGAAGTCATACTCAGACCTTTCATTCAGACTTAATTGATCTTCACGCGCCGCAGAGATGCCAAAAATTGGCACGTCAGGACAACACACCCTGAACTCACTGCACAAGGACGCCCCTTTGTTCGATCCGGCATCACGCTCGTCGACATTTCGAGTTAAATAGTGATCAACAAATATCGCATCAAAACCAGACATCGATCCCCGTAAAATTGATCGGGCCTCCTGAAGAGATAAATAAACACATTCAAGCGTTAAACTCTCCGCAATTGACCTTGCTAGATCTGTACGCGCGTTTTCATCATCAACCCACAACAATTTATTCATGATGATTTCTCCTCAGAATATAATCTCAAGTTGCGTACGCCATCCCTTTTCTGGCGCGACAAAACTTACGACGCCATTCAAGCGATCAACAATATTCTTCACAATACTCAGCCCAATTCCACTCCCCATACCCAACAAAAATCCGTCGCCCTGATTGATCTGCTTCGACAACTGATCATAAAGGACCTTCTTGGGATCCATCACGTTGTAGTTAAACAAATCGGCAGCTGTCTTAATATCAACACCTATACCATTGTCCTGGCATACAATCTTTATCTTGCCATCCTTGCAATGACATACGGACAGCTTGACTTTACGACTTCTTGATGGAACTGCAATTGTTGCCTTTATTGAATTCGATAGGATATTGACCAAAATCGCTAATAGTTCTGACTCATACATTGGGCATGTCCGAATTATTTGTGGAACATCAGAAGTGTCAACATCAATTGAATAGTTCGTACATATTTTGTTAAAGCATGCAACAGCGTTATCAATCCTTGGCTTTATGGATAGTTTTGACATCCGTGCGTCGGGACTTGGCACCGCAACCGACAACGTCATGTTAACCAATCTTAAAAAGTTGTCTCGGTTGGTTGTCAATATGTCTGTGACTCGAGAAATCGCTTCACTATTTCCATCAACTCCTTTCAGGTAATCAATTGCTCGCTCCAAATCGCCCAAGTATGCACGCACATCATGCGCAAAAATGGATAACAACGTAGACGTTGAAGCAATCAATCTAAACCGCGACAATTCATTGGCACGTTGGTCATTAATGGACTGTATTGCATCCGTCGCCTTGGACAAAACATCTATTTGGCGTGCCAGCGTCTTGTTACCGCGATTCAAAGACCTGACCTTTTTCAGCTCTGAACGTATAAAACTAAATGCCTTGCGCTCAGTCTCAACATCAGATACAGCAGATTGCCTTCCGGCTTCTTGGTTTTTTTGTTTGCTCGCTACTGCCGCAACAAACTCCTTCTTTTTCTGTTCAGCTTCACGTAACGCCTTTTGTGCAATATACGCATCACGATATAAAGTAGCAAAGTCGACCGCAAATCGTACGAACCGTTTTAGCTGTTCAAACGCCTCGCTTTCCAGAAAGCCCTCTCGACTTGTTTTTACAATAAACCCTTTATTATCTGACGAAACCTCCACATCGCCAACATACGCCCTACTTGAAAGCAATTGCAGAAGATATCGGTTAGGAGACGCCCCACGGAGAGACATAGCCACGCTTATAAGATCATCTTCAGTTGATACCGCACGACGTAATCCGCGGTCTTTATCAATACTCAGCCAATCATCCCCCTTCTCACCATACGGGGAGACCCTGATTCCATTATGGCGAACAAACACACCACCCCACTCATCAAGCACATCTCGCAATGCACCAAGCGAAAGAATGCGAGGATTTCGCATTTGAGTCTTATCATACACCAAGATACCTATCTTTAGTTGCACACCTTTTAACTCATCATAACGGTGTTTGGGTGCAAAATGTACTGTTTTGAAACCCATAGCTTCCAAAGTAAAGTTTGCGACACCTGCCGGATCAACTTTTGCCGTCACGGTTCCCCATCCAGCATCAAGAATTTCCTCTCGTAAATTTACATAGCCCTTGTTGTCACCATTTGGAAAATCAAATGACAAATTAAAACCTGGATCTCGCTCAAATCCTTCACGTTGTACACCACGATTAGTTACAAGAATCGCACAATGCCTCTTGATGTAGTTCCAATCCATTGCAGACAGAATCGTCTTACTCAAATCTTGAATCGTCAAAACAGTTCCAGTCTCGGCAAATGATTTCACTTCACATGTGCAAGCTACTTTAATCTGATCTAAAGACAGCCCGGCTTGAAAGCGATCCCAATCTATCGCCAATCTCGTAGTCTCATATTGTCCATCTTCTGTCTGTGCAGTAGTTACAAGTGATAGTTTAGACCCTAACCTTCGACAGCTAAAACGACCAATCCCCTTTGCTCCTGACTTCATTCGGCCATATCGCCTCGATACTGGATCCAAGGCCTTATTCACTGTCGCAATCTTCATCCAATAGTTCTTGACTTGATTAAAAGACATTCCAACACCATTGTCTGCAATCATTGTTTCAACATAGCTCTTATTGTTTTTTACGCTAATCGTAGCCATTTCTGCGTCAGCATCATAAGCATTTTTTATCAACTCCAACAATGCAATATAAGGGCTACCGACAAGCTTCTCTCCCAATTCAGAAAGCAGCGCGCTATCAACAGTAAAAATCATTTCATCATTTTTCATGTCTCCTCCAGATCTTGAACTTTGATTAGGACATTACTGTCATTTCAAACAGTCGTCGAAATGCGTTGATTCGCGGCAGTGGATCTGCATCACGGCGTAGGCCAAGAGAAGCGAGAACATCGGGCCATTCTTGATTTGCCGGATTCCAGACCTCGATAAACTGCCGCATGCGTTCTTGAATGTCTGCTGGCGCATCCGCCCTCGCATCAACTTCTAAATCGGCAACAAGCATAAACACATCGCGCCGATG
>AUXO013864768.1_pt1 | contig 14387 bp, 14 predicted proteins | sample 768731 | NCBI WGS metagenome assembly AUXO01 (sample SAMN02715735, study PRJNA202380) | gut metagenome | biome: sheep rumen | host: Ovis aries | place: New Zealand: Palmerston North | reverse complement strand
TCTAAGAAAAAGAAATCAAACACTGCGGGACGCGGTGATGTGGAGAAACAAGCCTCTACCGTCAAAGGCTATGGTGGTGACATAATAGCCGAACCATGCTGTTTATGCGGCGACAGCAAGTTTGTTTCGATGAAGCATGAAACCAACGTGGCTTCAGCCCGTTGGTAGTTCATATGTAGAGTTGATGAATATTGCATTGAAACACAATTTTCGCTTGATCCAGATTTGGGACTATCAATGGATAAATGATAAAGATTTTATAAAGAAATTATTAAAAGAACAACTATGCGGAATAGCAAATTACCGTGATTATATTGATTTAGATGGTATGCTGAATAATGACTATGGTTTTATAATAGAAGGTGATTTTATAGAACCAAAAGGCATCTGGGTTTCATCAAAGTTTAGAAAGGTTGTTGATAGATCTTATAAGAGAGGAAAAGTTCTTATTTATAATTCAGGCTACACAAAGGTTTTTATGAAAAAAGATAATGAAATCTAAAAGAAATAGACTGATCACTTTTTTTTGTTGACATGTTTCTATCTATAATGTATTAGCAGAAAACAGATAGCACTAAACATGTTATCTACATTTATAGATCATGGTGACTAGGCTGATCCCCGAAAAGCAAGTATAGCCTCTTGCCTGTCACCTACCCTTTTTTGGGTAAATAAAAGGCTTGTATTTTTAGGCTAGGATACCACACAATGAAACACTTTTTCAATTTTAGACAGCATAGTCAGATCAAAACGAAATTCAGAAATGGATTTTCCGGTGAAGTTTATCTGAATACATATAGTGTTCGTGATGGTATTGCTTTATCTTATTTGATATTAAAATGTAATTGATTATAGTTATAAGGGAGTGCCGTTATGAAAGATCAAAACCCACTAGTTTCCTATTGTTATAATATTAACAACACAGATAAAATGACACGCAAAGAAGTGCTTGATATGATTTCTGAGATGTTGGAGCAAATCAGAGAGCATAGCGGGTTGGAAGCTCTTAATTACGACAACAAAAACGTATTCCTGATTCGTAATTGTGAGTTTGATAATTTTAAACTAGGTAAATTTACGATAAATGAACCAGACGAAAAAAAACGAGATGAGATCGCATCAAAGATTGTTCAGTTTTTCGATATGTCTGATGTCAGGAATAATTGTTATGTCGAACTAACTCCCTATGGAATTTCGATCTACGCTAAGTTTAGAAATAAAGTAAAATTAGACAAGAGTGCTGATGTATTTGGCAAAAAGAATTTGTGTTTTTGTGAAGCAGGATATAACGAGAACACAAATGATTTCGTAATGGTTGCGCCGACGAACATTCCTTGCTCGAATGGTAATTTGATTTTTAAGAGCATAACGCACAAAGATTTAAGAGAATTCACCAACAACGAAAAAAAGAAAATTGTATTCAGTGATACCGTCGATCAACCTGTAAGGCAGATGCCTTTTTACACTGCGAAAGATTTTATAGTCATGAGCTATAATGCCTATATGTTTGCAAGAAATAATGAGATTTCATTTGCATTGGAATCTGGTGATATTCTCAATACGATTAATCCTTTTACAAACAAAAAACTTGTATTCACAGATGAGCAGACGCAATGGCTATTGGAAAGCAGATCTGATTTTTCAAAGCTGATAATGATTAGTAAAGAAATTCTCAAGCAAAGCAATTTCATATATGATGATGTCACAGAAAAATTCTATGATGAAAAGTGTAATTCATATACGAGAGATACAGTTGCAGAAAAAATCATATCAATGAATAGTTCTGTAGACATAAATGCATTTAAGAAGAGATTGTTATCTGAACTTGTTTCATATGATCAAAACGGAATTAAAAAAAGTGACCTTTGTCGGATGCTTATGGAAAAACGTATGGCATCTGTGAATGAATATACCTATTCAATAGAGAAATTCTGCGCAAGGGTTGGTTTCGATCAATATGAGACAGAAAATATGAAACGTGTGCTTTGCGCACTCGTTCAAAAGCAGTTAAATCCTGAAGCTGTATTTCAGCAGATTGTTTATTTTGTCAGCAAGGAACAAGGTGCAGGAAAGACTTTATTCTGGCAGGCTATTGGTAAAGAGTTAAATCCGATACATCCATATCATGAAGTGTCATCATCAGATCAAACGAGAGATTTGGCCGCATTTGCAAGGGAAACACCGCTTCTTTTCTTTGATGAGGCTAACTTGTTAGAATCAAATTTCAATAGTTTTTTGAACAGATACTCTTCTGATGAATGCTTTGCATATAGAAAATTATATACTCACGAAACTGAGATTTCTGTAAAGCGAAGTATTCCTATTGTCCTTGCCAATCACATTTCTGGTTCTGTTTTGTTTAGCAATCAGATAGGCGCACGCCGTCCATGGATTTTTGATTTCAGCAGAAATAACGTTGAAAGAAATACATTCAAGGCTTTCCATTATAAGAAAAGCAAACCAAATAACGGTAAAATTACTGCAAAAAATCTGATTGATGATGCATGTTTTATAGTCAAGCAAATGATAAACAATCCTGACTTTGAATGTGGCGATAATCCAGAACGTAAAATTTATACGGAATTAAGAAATAAATATTATATGGATTCTGATTCGCTTGACTGCCAAGTAGAATTGAGATTGCATGATATTATTGATTATGCAAGAAAACATAGGGACATTTTTTATTGGCACAAAACAAAAACAGGTGAATATTTCCCAGCGATATGCTTGACACCTCAAAAATGGGCACAGCTTTTACACGATGGATATGTCAGCGGCATTGACACAAAGCAGAAGGGCGATAAGGCAGATGATGATGTGTTTAAATATAGCGCATCAAGATTTGCAAGGGTTTCATTGAGTGTAAAAACAATCATAAATCGAATCCTTGTTAAATTCCCGACAGGCTATAATGATTCGAAGACATTGTGTGATTCCTCATGCGGTTATAGAAAATCATTTAGGGGAATTCCTATCTGGGAATTATTGAATGAATTTCAGAATCAGATAATGAAACCAAAGCCGGAGAAATATGTTTATAGAGGCACGTGCTATGACTATGAAAAGGATTTCGTTTATGTGACAAAAGATGGCGAGTTGTTTGAACGAGATGCTTCCGAAAAAAAGTTTTTTGATGAGGATGTCGTTGAATACGAATGCCTCAAAGTTGAAAGCAATATTGATTTATTGAAAAACAAAAAAGAAAATAAATCAGGTGTAAAAACAACCACGTCAGCATGTCCTAACAAAACATCTATTACAAAAAATACTAAAAATAAGAGCTGTTTCAAGAGAATGTTAATCAAGAATAAAAACAAAGCAAGCATTGCGAGCGTTCTCTGCAATCATAAGAAACAAGTAAACAATAGCGACTTGAATATAACAAAGAATTCATCTTTTGATGAAATTTGCAATATTCTTAATGCTGTAGTGAATCAGAATGAAAAGAATTTTGTATTTGTTCAGCAGTTAGAGGATATGGGCGAATCTTTTTCTGATTCTCAGCGCGAAGCGCTCCATAATATTTTGTCAAAACATCAGAATAAATATGGCAATATGGTTTTTGATGTAGATTTTGCAGTTAAGCCAGAAGAGGAAGAGTTGGAATTCTAGTCATGTCAGAATACGAAAACGAATATAATAATATGCTTAATGCGATTAAAAATGGAGAAGAACCATTTAAGCGTTCAGAGCAGGTAGAGAAATTCCATAATGAATTGGATAAAGAGAGATTTATAATGGAAGATGTCTATCAGAAAAACATGAAGAAACAGGAAAACAGACGAGAGGATACTCATTTTCGCTCGTGGAGCGAGGGAGATTCCTATGATGAGAATTTGGATGATCTGTATGGAAAAACTCATTGATCATAATCAAAAAAAGCATTAAACAATATAAGCAACAACTGCCAATTCCGGCATAACAAACAACAATAAGGAAACATCACCATGCAAATTAATTTCGATGATAAATGTTCAAGCTCTGAAAAGATTGCTAAGAATCTTATTGAAGAAGCACTAGACTTTCTTGACAAATCCAAAACGAAGAGAAAAGATTGTGTCAGGGAAACGTTAAAGAAGCATGATGAATCTCTGCTTGTTATATTTGATAAGATGATTGAGCGGAAAGCCATTCTAGCTCGTTCAGAAAGAATTAATGGCAGAATCAGAACGATGCTACAATCAGCGCCGCGTAATCTCGTATTTTATTCCATAAAGAAAATGATTGATATTGTACCTTCTGAAGAAGAAATGAAAACAGCATTTATGGAGGCATGGATAAATGGAAAATCTCCAGCTCCAAGCAATTGCGCAAAGTTTGGATATCTTAAGACAGAAAAAGATCCATTTAGTTTGTTCATGAACTTGCCGTTTGGTGATTTTTATATTCTCGCATCATATTGCTTCTGCGAATATGATAGAATTAAACAGAGAAAAGAAAAAGAAGATCTGGAAGCAAAGAAGGCAAAAGAGAAAACACCAAAAGCAGATAGTAACGCTAAGAAAGATGTTGCTTCTTGCGAAAAGAAAAATGTTATTGAAACATCTCCGACGAAGAATGTTGAAGAACAAAAACCATGCATCATTCCAAAACAGCCTGAAAAAGATGTCTCTATACCTACAGAAGGTGTCATGGAGACAATTTTTGACAATATGTCTAAGTTCAATAAAAGTGCATCAGAGAAAGAGAATAAGTACGATGCGATTGATGAGAATTCAGCATTCAGTAAATATCGTGATAAGAGAGAAAAAATGCGCAACTCAGTTGCAGATAAGATTGATGCAATTCATAAGCTCTCTGATGTTAATGCCTATCTTAAATACAGCTTTATTGAATTAAAGCGCGTGCTAGACCCTGCGTTGTTCCGTGGAAATCAGTATGCGAATCTTAAATACTCAAATAATGAGGTTTTTGAGTGCGGATTTGATAATACAAATGTGCTGATGACGAAAATTTCATTTGATGTTTCTTCATTGGAAAAGATCAAGGATATTGTCGATAATGCACTTGAAGTTAAAAAAGTCTTTGAAGATGCGAAAAATAGCTTTGAAGACGGCATGACGAAAGAAGAGCTTGAAATCGTAAAGACACTTGCAAAATAGAAATATATAGTTGCTAAATTATATATATTTGTATTATTATAATTAGCCGTGTCGAAAGATGCGGCTTTTTTGTGAGGTGATTATGTCAGAGCAACCAGGATTCGATGGACATACTACGCATTACACATGCGATGCAGGATATGATGCCATTCAAGTTATTGAGGATTTCCACCTAAATTTTTTATTAGGAAATGCGGTTAAATATATACTGCGATATGGAAAGAAAGGCACAGATAAAGATTATGTTAATGATCTGAAAAAAGCAATTGCATATATTCAAAGGGAGATTGAGAATTTTGAACGCAAGGAAGCAACTAAGATTAAGAAGAGAATCGACGACTGATAGTTTGATTATTGATTCTATTATGTGTTTTATTATGCTCATGTCTATATTGATTGTTATAGGAGTTGTCGTAGAATGCCTGAAATAGAAAAAAATAAACTATGTTTTTCAAAAAATCCTATTTCTTTATGTTTTAGAAAATCAGTTTTTGCAGGAATATTTATTTCTATAGGTGGTTCTGTTTATCTTAGTGTTGGTGGTATTGCTGGCGCTGTTTTATTTGCATTTGGACTACTTGGTGTCATTCATTATCAGCTTCCACTATATACAGGTAAAGCAGGATTTATAAAGACAAAAGAAGACGCGAAGATGCTTCCTTTTATCTTATTAGGCAATATCGTTGGCGCTTTCTTTTTTGCATTGATGATGAAATGCGCGAAGCCTGATCTTATTCAGGTTGCAAATGAGCTTGTCATAAAGAGAGTAAGTCTGGACATATTTCAGATGTTGTTGCTTCCTGTAGGATGCGGAATAATAATGACGACGATTGTAAAATTTGCGCGACAGAAAATGTTTATTCCACTTCTTTTTGGAATCCCTGTATTTATTTTATGCGGATTCATTCATAGCATTGCAGATGCGTTCTATTATTCGATGGCATCTTTTGATGTTTTCGCTAATAACGCGCTATCTATCATTATCGCATATATTTGCGCAGTAATTGGAAATTTCATCGGATGCATCTTGCCGAACGAATTTTTGTTTGGTTTCTTTCTTGATGCAGATAAGAATTAATCTGCGTAGTCATTAACATTTTTTCACAGGGATTGTCTCATGTCACCATGCAATTTTAGATTCAGCAAGGTTAATAATGGTTTCTTCATTCCAGTGATTGGAGCAATTGCAACAGGTAAAAGCTGCTTCACAACAGCGTTAGGTGAGGTTATTCGTGAAGAAGAGGGAGAATGTAAGTGTTTTTATGAGCCTGCGGCGAAAGAGGATGGAGAGGCATCTGTTTTCCTTCCACGCTTTTATGACCCAAATGGAGGTCAAGAGCGTTGGGGATTTACTGTTCAAGTCGAAATGCTGACAAGACGATTTAAACAGCATAAACTAGCACAAGCACTAAGTCGAGATGGTATTTCTAGTGTGGCTGATTCTGCTATTTGGTCAGATGGTGTGTTCGTTAATCTTTTAGAGAAAGATGGTAAAATGGATCATGATGAGGCAGATCTTTACTATGATTTGTTTGCGGAAATGTGTGGCAGTCTGATGTATCCAACAGCAATTGTTTATCTGTCTGTTACTCCTGAAAAAGCATTGGAACGACTAAACAAACGCATGAGCGAAAAAGAAGGGCGTAAGATGGAATCGAATATTCCGCTTTCTTACCTTGCAGGTCTTATTGGAGAGTATAACGAACTAGTTACACACTTAAGAGGTTTCTGTCATGTGTTGACTATTGATTGGATGCAGGATAAGACGCCAGACCAAATAAAGGATTCTGCTCGCGATATTTTCCATACGATAAAGGATTTGCGTCAGTGTTGCCCTATTGGGTGTCAAATTGGATTGTGATTTTTTTAACAAGGTTTGTCAAGTTTTTTATTGACAACAGGTTTGTGTTATGCTATATCAGATAATGCCTGATATGGTATAGGCATTGATAAATGGGAGGTTAGTATGGAAAAATCATTTGACGAGAAAAAATCAGAAACATTGGTTAGTGAAGATTCTTTACGTAAAATCTATGAAATGAAAATGCTTGAGCTAAAATCAAAAATTGAAGATGATATGACTTTAGAAGAGTTTTTGAGATTAAAAGTGAATGCATCTGATATAAAAGAAAATCCAGATGGTAGTCTTAGTTTTTCAATTTCTTAAAAGGATGATGATACCATGATCATATTTGAGACTAAAGGTAATGAGGATTATGATGGGACTAAGGATAGAAATATTGAGTCTTTTCTTACAGTCGATTATTTAAAAACAAAATATAGTGAATATAATCTTAGGTTTTTTCATGGTGAATTAAATCCGATTACGATTAAAATAATGCCTTTTTCTAAAATGAATAATGCATATGGTCAAATGAATTGGCTTTTGAGAGATAACAGAACAGGATTAGAAGTCTTAAAAACAGAAATATTATCTCAATATGAAATTGGTGATGTTAGTTTGATACCTAATTACATTTCAATTGCAAATGTGAAATGGGGTTCAAGATTTCAAATGGAAAATTGTCTTGTACATGAAATGTGTCATCTTTATTCTGTACAATCTCTTTTGAATTTTGATCTTAGAAATTATATAGATGATAGTAGTTTTGATGAAAGCGGAGGCAACGGTGGACATGGTATTGCTTTTCAGATGACTGCTAATTCATGTGTGAATAACAACAATGATGCGAAAAAAGAAGGATTTGAAGTTTGTCCAAAGGCTACCGGTGATGAATTGTTGGAAAATTTTTTTGTGAACTATAGTATAGATTGTTCAATTCTTGAAAGCATGATTACGAAGTCATATTAAAAAACTTTATATTTACACAATATTTTTTTCGTTATATACTAATCCGAGGAAAATGGATGTTCCGTTCCTCGGATTTTTTTGTTTGGAGATATATATGCCAGTAGATTTTATTTCATTAATTCAATGGTTGAAGCTTAATAATAGAGAGATTAATAGCTTTTGTTCTGCGTGCTTTGACAATCCTGTAAAAACGAACACAACGACGATAAAAAGAGGCATGGATGATTTGGTTGAGCTTGATAGAAATTTTATAAAGAAAAATTATGGAGCAACAACAACAAATAGAATTGAGGAAATAAGAGCAAAAGTTAAAACAGATTATATGATTGGTGATTTTAACTTTAAACATAAAGATTGGTATATTATGAAACCATTAGGGAAACATTGCGCTGATTCATTTAGAACATATTTCCCTCTTTATTTACCAAACTCTCATGCGATGGACAAACTCAGTAGTTATATAGTTGACTTAAAGCAACCTTGTTTTACATTTGACTATATATCAATGACAGATATGACAAACGGAAAAGAAAGTATTCTTTTTGTTGGTGCGATGAATGATGCTGAGATTAAATGCACGAGTTTGACAGGTCATAACTGGGAATGGGATGTTTTTAGAGAGGAAGGACATGAGGTATACTATGCAAAGTGTAAAAATTGTGGATTAGAGAAAGAGGCTATTATAGGTGACGATTGTGATCCGTCTTGGAATGAAAACCACGGATGGCGGTATTCGAAGCCAAAATAATCATGCAGACCATCGTTCAATGTCTCTTTTAGTATAGAAGCAGTCCTTTATTGATTTGTCTATTCTAATTTTAATAGGCATTGCGTTCATGAATCTCTCTTCTTTGTGTGAAAAGAATGAGGATGAGAATTCAACAACAGAACCAATGCCTATAGGCATTTGCATAAAAGAGATCATCTTTAAAAATTCTGTTGGAACGTCTGCAATTGGTTTTGATATGCTGTTATTATCGACAAAGGCTGACAGGGAAATCATTTCTTGGTCTGGATTTACGATATCGTTGACATATCCTTCGAGAGTGTCTTCAATGATTGAGTAATCGTAGATATTCCCTTTTACTTTTACCCAGTTGTTTTTAGAGCGCGTTCCTTTTGTCGAATATTTTGAACTGCATTTCTTTATGACAACGCCTTCACCGCCATTGTTTTTAATATAGTTGTAAAAGTCTATCTTGTTCGCTTTTGAATACTGCGTGACACAAATTCTGTTATCAGAAATTGATTCAACGATATGCTCTGTTATGTATCGTCTGAATTTCCATTCTGCATCAGTGATATATTTACCATTATAACAGATGCAGTCAAATGCATATAGTTTATATCCATTGTTGTTTATGACAAGTTCGCAGTCTAGCAAAAATGTCTTGTAGAATGGATTAGCTTTTTCAAGGTTAAATTTAATAAAGCTGTTTGTTATGTTTTTTGGCAACAGGGTTGCTTCGTTGTTTTCTCTGCTGAATAATTCATAACCATTATTTTTGTCATATGCATAATTGAATGCGAGATAGCACCTGATTCCGTCTATCTTTTCATCAGCGATGTAATCATCTGATTTCCATAATTCGATCTGCTCTTCATTTTCGAGAGATTTCATTCTCAAACATAGCATCGGTGTATCAGAATATATGATACTTTTATATGAATCTGGATACAATAAAGAATATTCTGAATTATAGAAATGGTTTCGAATTATCCTGCATTTTTCTGCTTTGTTTAAGTCTTTGTTTATATTATCTTTTATATTAATATCATTAAAAATATCATTAATTTCTGATGTATTGTGCGTTGTTTCTACGGACATGGAATTTTCCTAGTAGTGTTTTGAGTTGGATAGACGTTGCGCACCAGTGCGTTGTTTGTTAGAGATATGATATTCTGATGTTTGGATCAACGAAAATTATTGATCTTTTTTGGCATCATAATTTTTGTATTTAATGTTATTGTCAATCGCATCAGCCATTTGCAATACTTCAATTTGTCTGACTTGATCTAGCATAAGCGGTTCATGTGCTATATTTGCATATAGCGTTTCTTCATTCTCCCGAACACCGACTGGAGATTTGAACCTTTTTTGCAACTGTATTTTTACGAGTTCGTCAGATTTCGACATGGCTGTCTCCTTATTGGAGCTATTGTTGTTTGTCACATCACTATTAGATAGAAGATAATCTGTGGATCAGTATAACCAAAAATATATCTATTGTTTATTTGTTAGTGTTTGATTTCAAATGTTTTTTTATGTGAGTTGTTTCAAAGAATCCAAATGCCTTTAGGCAGTTGGTAGTTCAAAATGAGGTTTGTTATGGACAAAAAATATGACTTTATGGAAAAGAACATTTATCAGGATAGCACAATTCAGATGCTCGTTGAACCAAGAAGAAAAGAGGCAGTACAGAATGGGGCAAAAGAATACGATATTGTTGACTCGCTTTATGTTGAACATGATGATCATAAGAAGGTGAACCCTTGCTATTATGAGAATGAAGAATTTTGTGTATTGAAAGATAACTCCAGCAATAATGCACATGGAACGACATCTATTGCGGGTAGTCAAACAACAGACACTCTCATGACAAAAGCAAAAGCAGAAAAAATAAAACAGGACAACAAGGAAAGAGAATTTCTTGCTAGACTAATAGCATTGCTTGAAAGTAAATCTGATGATGGCGGTGATGACGACGATGATAGTGGTTCAGGAGGTGGTGATACACCAGCAACAACGAACAGAACTTATGAATCAGAAACAAAATATTTCACTAATGAAGGTGAAGAATTGTTTATAGAAACGAGTTTCATTCTTGAACTTTTGAGCTTTAATGGAACAGAAGATGAGAAGGATGCATTCGAAGAAGATTTAATAAATTCAGGATATTCTATTGAATGTGATTTGAAACAAGATACTATTAATGAATACTCATTACATTTTGAGAATGAGTATAAACTTTCTGGAGATTTTAAACTTGGATATGAATCTACACTAACAATAAGTGACAAAAACGATAATAATATTGGCTCTATGTCAATAAAACTAAAAGAAACAGATGAAACATCAGCTCTTGATAAAGATAAGATTGTTATAACAAATGAGTATGATAAAGTTTTCTATCTGTATTTTCATGAGACATGGAAACCTGTCACAGATATAACATTCAAATCAATGCAATTCCCGATTGAAGACATAAATAACCATAAAAGTGAAGATGATGATGAAACTTATGGTTATTTAAAATTGAAATTTGCATCATTCAGTGGGAGCAGTGATATTTCTAGTGGTCTTAAGAGAGAACTTAAGCAATGTAGTCTTTTATTAACAAAGACAGAAAATGAAAGCATTTATGGTGTAGAATCAGGAGATATATACATTGAAGAAACTGACTCATCTTATGTGATGCGAGGCATTTTGCAATTAGGTGGACAGAATAATACTCTGACACTATATGATTCTGATAACCATAATCTTGGAACTGCTGACATAACATCTTATATTGCAGCGCCATATAGCGACGATGAAGAAGATCATGCTGAGGATGAGCTAATGGTTGGCAATTATAAGATTGCTGATTTCTATGATGAAGAATATTTTATTCGATTCATAGAAGGATGAGCAGGAAACCCACGGGCTTTAGCCCGTGGGAGGAATGTGAATAATTTAACATAAAACAATTTGACTTTCAACAAGTTTGTGTTTAATATCTAATTTAATGAAAGTTCAAGATTGGTTGGGCTTTCTTTTGGAGCAGAAGATGTCAGATTTAGTTGTTACAGTTAAAATTCAGATTAAGCCTCCTTTAGAGAATAGGTATAATCTGAATGAGTCTATGGAACAGTATAGACTGGCTTGTAATCTTATATCTGCATACTGCTTCGATAGCAAATGCCTTAAAAGAGAAACCATACATAAAGCTCTCTATGAAGAATTGCGATCTGTGTATGGTTTGAAATCTCAAATGGCTTGTTCTGCTATAATCACTGTTATTTCAAGATATAAAACAATTCTTGAAACTCAACATAAATGGATTCAGCCTAACTTCAAGAAACCTCAGTTAGACCTTGTATGGAACAGAGATTACTCCCTCGTTCAAGGTGTGTTTAGTGTCAATACTCTATCTGGCAGGTTGAAGTGTCCATTCCATTCAAAAGGAATGGAGCAGTATTTCGACAAAGAGAAATACAAGTTTGGTACTGCACGTTTAGTTCAAGACCATAAAGGCAAGTATTACCTGCATATTCCAGTAACCACTCAAGTTGAGGAATTATCTGTATCTGATATTTCCCATGTGGTAGGAATAGACAGAGGAATAAACTTTTTAGCTGTTTCTTACGATTCAAAAGGAAAATCTACATTCTTTGATGGAGGGAAAATAAAGCATAAAAGGGCACACTATAAGGAACTAAGGTCTGAATTACAGAAAAAACAAACTCCATCTGCACGAAGAAGATTGAAGAAAGTTGGTAGTAGAGAAAACCGTTGGATGAACGATGTAAATCATTGTGTATCGAAGGCACTTGTTACCAACAATCCTTCAAAGACTTTATTTGTGTTAGAGGATTTAACCAATGTAAGACAGGCAACAGAGAAAGTATGCAGAAAAGACCGTTATGTTTCGGTGAGCTGGTCATTCTACGATTTGGAACAAAAGCTGAGATACAAAGCACAAAGGAATGGTGGATTAGTGGTGAGTGTCGATCCACGACACACCAGCCAACGATGTCCAAAATGTGGTCATATAGAGAGTAGAAACAGGGATAAAAAACACCATGTTTTCTGCTGTAAGAATTGTGGTTATAGGTCTAATGATGACCGAATAGGTGCTATGAATCTGTTTGATCTAGGTCTGTTATGGATTAAAGAACAGACAGAAAATACTGAAAGCACATCTTTCAGTATTGGGGTGCAGTCAATCACCCCGCGATGTAACGATAGCTCTTTTGAAAAGAAGAGTAAAAAAAGTAGAAGACATAAAAGTCGTAATACTACTGATCAGTTACAAGCCCACCCGCTTTAACGGGTGGGTAGTTGACAGAAGGATGATAAAATCATGGCGGAAAAATCCGCCATGCTATTAATTGCGAAGTGCGGCTTCCAATTGCGGATTGTCATATTTAATCCAGCCAATAAGCTCTAATTCGCTTGTCAGGATGCCGCCTTTAATTGTGTCAGTGATTGATTGCACATAATATCCAACAGATGATTTATGTGCATCATTCCAACTTGATAGCGTTGCAGGGATGCCGATATTCGAATTGAAATGGTCATCAACAAGCGTCTTGCTTCTTTTTTCTGCATAAGCCCTCTCGTTGTTTTCCCAGTTTCCGGATAGCTGGTTAATGTTTGCGTATTTTGCTTGAACCTTTCTCAACTCTTCCTGATATTCTTCAGATGCGACGATAGCCTGCCACTTTTCTTTTTCTGACATGTTCGCGGCGTCTCTGATCTGGTCTTTATTTTTTGCCTCATTCCCTGCTCTGTTTGATTGAGGAGTATCCCCATATCTTCTTACATAATTGTTGTATGCTTCAGATTGTAAAGGAATTTTACTTTTATCGTCAGGATTAGCTTCATCAATGATATAGACATCTGTTTCTGCTTTGTTTATGTTCGTTTCTGTCTTGGATTGCTTTGAGCCGCCTGGGATAAGATATTCAAATTTTACTATTTGGCATAATCCGACGTATGGCCAGTTTATTAGTGTTGCAGTTCCCTGATAATTCGTAATATGCAATTTCCTGACGATCATTTGTGCTTCTTGCATTGCATCATCTTTATTGGTTGCATATAGGTGTACTCGCTTATTAATTACTTTTGTATTCTCATCTTGTTTGCTTTTATCTTTTGGCATTTCAGGAAAATCGAAGTTTTCAACTTTTCCTGTTTTATCATCTCTATATTCAAACTTAAAATAGAATTGAGAAATAAACGAACGTGAATCAAAGTTTATTGACATCTGCTGAACGATGCTATTTTTGAATCCATATCTTAAGACTAATGCACCATTATCTTCTGACATGTATTCTTGCATATTTAGTGATTCGATTGTTTCTTGATTCATGTCTTCTGCGACATTCTCTTTTGCCTGATAATTGCCAAAAGCAGTTGCTTTACCTGTTTCTAATAAATGAATTGCTTCTTTTGTTGTCATTGGAACAGGCATAAAGAATACAGATCCGTCAAGTTGATAGATTAGCTGATACGATGATGATGCATATTTGTCATCAGCACATCTTGCTAGTGGTGCAAGTTTTCGATTGATAAAATCTACGCGAGACGAATAATCTTTTGTCGGGAATTTTTGTTCTTTTGATTTAGAAAATTTTTGCGTATCGACGACGATGCCAGACCATTTTTCGGATTCAAGGATTGCTTTTACCAGATCAGAAACACGATTGAATTTTGTTTTTCCATCACCACTGTCAGTAAGGCAATAGACAGTTTCTTTTACGTC
>AUXO012452272.1_pt1 | contig 14391 bp, 17 predicted proteins | sample 768731 | NCBI WGS metagenome assembly AUXO01 (sample SAMN02715735, study PRJNA202380) | gut metagenome | biome: sheep rumen | host: Ovis aries | place: New Zealand: Palmerston North | reverse complement strand
AATTAAAAATTGTGAATAAGTTTTTTCGAATATTTCTGTTCGAATCTGATTATATTTTATATTTCTTTTGAATACCGGAACTCAAAATCTTTCATATTAAGGCATTTGATTTGACACAATTAATTAACAATGATAGGATAAAGGCGCATAAAGTATTGTGTACAATTAATTAAGAAGGTGATGACATGAAATATGAATGTTTAAACATTAAAAATCAATTATGCTTTCCGCTCTACGCGGTTTCACATAAAGTCACAAAACGTTATAAACCTTATCTGGATGAACTTGATTTAACGTATACCCAGTATATTACCATGATGGTCTTATGGGATCAGGAAAAAATCAGTGTCAAAGATTTAGGGAAACAGCTGCATCTAGATTCTGGAACCTTAACACCTTTATTAAAACGGTTAGAGAAAAAAGGTTTAATCACCAGACAGCGTTATAAAGATGATGAACGTGTGCTGATCGTCTCAATTACCAAAGAAGGAATGGACTTACAGGAAAAGGCTCATACGATTCCTGAACGCATCGGTGCCTGTCTGCCTCTAAGTAAAGAGGAAAGTTTGCAGCTTTACCACTTGTTATACAAAATATTAGATGATATGGAGGAAGAATAACATGTTAGATTTAGCAATCATTGGAGCTGGCCCAGCCGGCTTAACAGCCGCATTATACGCTTCTCGTGCCGGCGCGAGCGTCACTGTTATCGAAGCCGGAGCACCAGGCGGAAAATTAAACTTAACGGCTGATATTGAAAACTACCCAGGCATTAAATCTATGCAGGGTCCACAGTTAGCTTATCAGATGTATGAACATGGTTTATCCTTTGGCGCCAGCTTAGAAATGCGTGAAGTCACAGGCTTAGAAGATCATGGTGATTATAAAGTCGTGAAAACTTCAACCGGTGACATTGAAGCAAAAAATGTCATTATTGCCAGCGGGACGAAAGAAAGAAAAATGAATGTCCCTGGCGAAGCAGAATTAACCGGCCATGGCGTTTCTTACTGCGCCGTTTGCGATGGACCTTTCTTTAAAGGAAAAGAAGTCGCGGTTGTCGGCGGCGGGAATTCAGCGATTGAAGAAGCTGTTTATTTATCAACGATCGCTTCTACCGTTCATGTCGTAATGCGCCGTGATGTCTTCAGAGCTGATAAGATCATCAGTGATAAAGCTTTAGCGGCCGATAATATTGTCTTCCACTTTAAAAAGAAACCACATGCCGTATTAAGTGAAGATGGCAAAGTTTCTGGTTTAGAAGTTTCCGATAGTGATGATGGCAGCTTATCCGTCATCAATGTCTCAGCCGTCTTCCCATTTGTCGGTAATGATCCCGTCACTGGTTTTGCGAAAGACTTAGGCATCTTAGATGAACGTGGCTATGTCCTCACTGATGAACATATGGAAACAAAAGTCAAAGGTATCTTTGCGATTGGTGATGTCCGTCAGAAAGATTTACGTCAGGTCGTTACAGCGACGAATGATGGTGCCATCGCTGGTCAGTATATCGCTAATAGCTTACGTTAAAAGGTCAGGAATCCCTGACCTTTTATTTATGGGCTTTATTCCATTCTTTAATTGCGGTGATGACAACAAAGATTAAACCGATAATTCCAAGTCCCCAGACAATCCAGAAATAGATTGAATGAAAGAATCCAAGATCCGGTAAAGCAATCGCCACTAACATCAGAATGCCAATACCCATTAAGATAATATTAGAGAGTGTTTTCATGAAACGTCCTCCTATTTCAAGCCAATCAATAAACCAGAGAAAATGCCTAAGTAATTACCAATGATATAACCTAGTGTACCCATCAGCAGACTCGGGACAATGAGCGCTTTCCAGCCGCGCGCATTCGCCATCGCACAAGCGGTAGTGGGTCCTCCAACATTCGCATTAGAAGCAATGAGAATTTCTTCGATACTAAAGTGCAATAGTTTTCCTGCAGCTAAGGTAAAAAGCAGATTAGTAAAACAGATGATCAAAGTAAAGATGACGAGCAGCGGGGCCCTTTTTAACATCATTGCAATGGAAGCGGGCACACCGATGACTGCAAAAAAGATATACATCATATAAGTGCCTAAGGTATTAGCCATCTCCATCTTGCGGAAGGTCTTGCCAAAAAGGGTCGCTAAAACCATTGTGAGTGTGGTCATTAATAAATACTTACTTGATAAAATGCCATGCAGAAAAGCCAATGCAAAGTTATTTGTGGGAATGAGCTGATCAAATGTCTCTCCTAATAATGTGGAGATAGCCACTATTGCCAGGGAAATACTCAGACAGAAAGCTAATTCCTCTAAAGAGACATCATGATGACGCTTTTCCACGGAGATTTCCTGTAAATCATGGTCAATATAAGGATGCTTAAAATGTTTGAGAATCCAAGACTGACTTGGTAAGACAATTAAGACAAAGAAATAAAGAACCATTGTCAGGTTATCCGCCACAATCGAAGCCGATACGACATTTTGCGAGACATGGAAGGCATCCGCCATGGCGATTAAGTTCATGCTGCCGCCAGTATATGTCCCGATTAACATCGGTAAGACTTTCATCGTTAAGATGTGTCGTAACAGAAGATAACCAAGCAAGCCGCCTAATAAGGTGCCAACACTGCTTAACAGATAAATGATGAGCATCCGGCCGCTTTCCTGATAGATTGTTTTCAGATTCGCCTGAAACAACAGTAAAGGAATGGATAACGGGACAATCTGATCCCAGACAAAGTCATAAGCTTTAGAAGTCGTGGGAATAATATGTAAATTGGATAAGGCCATGCCAAGCAATAAGGCAATGACACAGCCCGTAATATTCCTCCCCCACTGATAGCGTTCCAGATAAATGGATAGTGAGGCAATCAGGCAGAGGATTGCAAACAGCAGCAGCGTCTGATGGCTGTTAATGAGACTCATTCGTTAAAGAAGCTCCGATCGCTCGCGCAACTAAGATGCCGTTCGCCCCAGCCTGGGCCAAGCCACGGGTTAAACCAGCACCATCACCTGCTACATAAAGATGATCAATCATTGTCTCAAAGCCGTCACGGACCTTTGGACGAGCGGAGTAGAACTTCGCTTCCACGCCATATAAAAGGGTATGATCGTTCGCAATCCCCGGCGTAACATGATCGAGGGCTTCAATCATTTCAATAATTGATTTCATTGTATTATAAGGTAAAACTAAACCTAAATCCCCAGGGACAGCTTCCGGTAATGTTGGAATCGTATAGCCTTCTTTAATACGTTTGTAAGTCGAACGACGACCTTTTTTAATATCGCCATATCTTTGGACAATAACGGAACCATTAGATAACTTATTAGCCAAACGGGCAATCGAATGGGCAAATTCATTAGGCTGATTGAAAGGTTCACTAAAGACGTGAGAGACTAATAAGGCAAAGTTAGTATTATCAGAACCTAACTTAGGATCATGATAGGAATGACCGTTTGCCATCATTGTCCCTTCATGATTCTCGACAACGACGTGACCGCTCGGATTTGAACAGAAGGTACGTACGCGGGTACCAACGGAAGTATTATAAATAAACTTGCCTTCATACAGGTTTTTATTGATTTCATCCATGACAACATTATTCGTTTCTACGCGGACGCCAATATCCACCTGGTTATTGTAAAGCTTTAAGCCATGGCGTGATAAGACTTCATCTAACCAGGTTGCGCCATCACGCCCCGGGGCTAATAAAACTCTTGAAGCGTAAATCGTCTGACCTTTTTCTAAAATCACGCCTTTAATGGCATTGTCTTCCACAATCACATCTTGTACTGCTGTTTCAAAAGCCATATCGATATGTTTCGCTAATTCGTCAGACATTTCGGACATAATACGTAAGTTTTCTTCGGTCCCTAAATGACGGACTTTCGCACGTAATAACTTTAAGCCCACGGCATAGCCGCGTCTTTCAATGTCACGAATCTTTTCGGTATTTGGATTGGTAATATCTTTGGTGGCACCATGTTTCAAATACAGCTGATCGACATATTTAATGACGTCAACGACTTCATCATCAGGCAGATAATCCGTTAACCAGCCGCCAAATTCGCTGGTGATATTGAATTTACCATCAGAATAAGCTCCAGCGCCACCGAAACCGCAGGTAATCGAACAAGCTGGCAGACAGCCTGGTTCATCTTCTTTGATCTCCGGACAGCGTTTGATTTTCTTATCCTTAATCGGACAATGTCGCTTGGTGACATTATGTCCTTTATCAATCATTAACACACTTAGGGAAGGGTATTTTAATATCAGTTCATAACCGGCCATGATCCCGGCAGGACCAGCGCCGACTACAATCACATCATAGTTTTCTTTCATTTTATGACCTCTCTTTCCAATCCATTATTCTAACATGAAAAATACAAGAAAGAAATCATTTAGGCAAGAAATAATCCAACCAAAACAGGAATGGAAGCGATCGAGACCAAGGTCGTAATAAAAACATTTTTGGCGGCTAGTTCACTGTTTCCGCCATTCCGGTTCGTTAACAGGACTGCCATGGTGCCCACAGGCATGGCAATACAGATGACACTGACGCCTAAGGTTAAGGCATCATGAACAAAAAGATGTAAAAGATTATAGGCTAAAACTGGTAAAACAATTTGTTTAAGAAGGGTATAAGGATAGATTTTCACTTCACTAAAGACGTCTTTAAGACTGACATTGGCTAAGGTGACCCCGATAATAATCATCGCTAATGGCGAGGTCATACTGCCAAGAGTGCCAATGGTTTTAGTAATGACTTCGGGCAAATGAAAATGGGCTAAATAAATGATAAAAGCCACAATACAGGAAATCGTCGCGGGGGAAAAGATATCTTTGAGATGAATATCTGCTTTTTGCCCTGTCCCAATGTTTATGAGAACATAGCCTAAAGTATAAACAAGGGTATTGTACACCAAGTTAAAGATGGTGGTATAAAAGACTGATTCATTGCCAAAGATGGACATCATGACGGGAAAACCGATAAAGCCAATATTAGAGAATGTGGTCATAAAGATATATAATCCTAAATCCTGCTTTGGGACCCGGCAGATCTTCGCAATGAGAAAACCCGCAATCGGCAAAGTCAAAAATATGAATAAAGCAATGAGTAAAACAGCTAAAACACGATGGATCGGCTGATATTTCGTAATGGTCAAAGCACTATTAAGAATCATGCACGGAATCGCCACGCATAAAACAAACTGGTTCAGCTTGCCATTGAAGACATTATCAATAATGTGAATCTTGTATAAAAAATAACCCACACCTAAAAGTAGAAAGAGCTCAATCATCTGATTAAGAACAACCTGCATATTCATATTCTTCCCCCCTGATAGGCTTATTATACCATCTAATAATTTTTTATCTAGATGACAAATACTATCTTATTGACAATCTATTTCTTGTGTACTATTATACTAGTGCACTAGAAAGGAGTGAAACAATGAAGTTTAATACCGCTGCCCCCATCTATCAGCAGGTCGTGGCAGATTTAAAAAAGAAAATCGTCAATGGGACCATTCATCCTGGTGATAAACTGCCTTCCGGCCGTGATTTAGCTGTGGAATACAAAATTAATCCCAATACCTCTTCGCGCGTTTATGCGCAGTTAGAAGATGAAGGGATTACTTATACCAAACGTGGTATTGGCACATTTGTCAGTGATGATGAAAACATTGTCAATCACTTAAAAATTGAAATGGCGACGGCCTTATTAACGTATTTTAAAACCAATATGCATGAACTCGGATATTCTGATGACGATATCATTGATTTGATCAGGAGGGAAAAATCATGTTAGAAACAAAAAATGTCTCAAAAAGCTTTCTCACCAAAAAAGCTTTAGAAGATGTCAGCTTTACCTTAGAACCAGGCGTGATCTATGCCTTATTAGGGCCAAATGGTTCCGGGAAATCTACCTGGATGAAAATGGCCGCAGCAATCTCTCATCCTAGCAGCGGAGAAATTCTCTTAGATGGTGAACCAGTCAATATTAAAAGTCGTGAAAAGATTGTTTTTCTGCCAACCGACAACTTTTATTACAGCGCGATGACGATTCGTGATGTCGGAAAGTATTACGCAGACTTCTTTGACGATTTCAATCAAGATCGTTTTGCCTCATTGCTGTCTAAAATGGAATTAGAAGACAACTTAAAGATTAAAACACTCTCTTCCGGAATGCTCGCCAAAGTCAAGATTGCGGCAGCGATGTCACGCGTAGCCCCTTATTACTTACTTGATGAACCGCTAAACGGTATTGACTTAATTGCCCGTGATGAAGTGATGGAAACGATTATTCGCTCGTTAAGTGACGAAGCCACAATTATCATTTCCAGCCATTTAGTCGAAGAATTAGAACCTTATGTTAATAAAGCATTATTCTTTAAACAAGGCCACTTAATCGAAGAATGTGATGTGGAAGAATTACGTTCAACTAAAGGCATTTCTTTAGCGGATCACTACCGTGAATTAATGAAGGGGGAAGCTTAGTATGAAGACTTTACTTAAATATGAATTCAAGAAAACAATGATTTCTAAAATCATTATTCTCATTGCCCTAGCGATTGCCCAGGTGCTGATTATGATTGGTCATTTCACCCATAACGGGATCGATGGTAATGGTTTTATTCTCTATGGTTTAACCGTTACCTTTGGCGGCTTTATGATTGGCATTATGTCGATTATCGCTTTATTAAATGACTTATCGAATAATCATAGCTATATGCTCTTTATGACCCCTCATAGCTCTTATGCCATCTTAGGCGCCAAAGTCTTAGAAAATGCTTTATCACTTTTCTTATTTGCGGTTATTTCCATCGTCATGATCACCTCATAGCTCTTATGCCATCTTAGGCGCCAAAGTCTTAGAAAATGCTTTATCACTTTTCTTATTTGCGGTTATTTCCATCGTCATGATCGTCGCTGACTTCTTTATGTATGGCGGTTATAAGCAAAATCTCATTCATATTGACTGGCCTATGCAAATGACCCTTAATCGCACCCTTGGCCTATTTGGTTATGCTTTGATACTATGGTTATCCTTAGTCTGCTTAATTATCTTATCGATTGTCATTCAGGCTACCCTCTTTAAAGATGCTAAACATAACTTCTTATTAAGCTTACTGGTCTTCATTGGCTTATCCATTATCTTAGGGATGATCAATAGCTTTGTCTCTGGTCTGATTCCTCATCGTTTTGATGCCGTGGCTTTTGTCATTCTCAATATTCTTGTGATCATTGGAACTTATATTGGTGCCGCTGCCTTAATGGATCATCAGCTAAGTCTCTAAAATGATACTCTTTTATAACAGCTACACCTATTTTAAGAAAAACCTGGAAAGAGACTGCTTTCTCTTTTGTGTCGCTTCGATCAGCGGCTGGATTGGGGAAGTGATCTTTCGCTCCCTCTATAGCGGCATGTTAGTCATTCCCGGTTTTCTTAATGGTCCCTGGTGTCCGATTTATGGCTTTGGCGTGGTAGGCGCCATGCATTTATGTAAGAGTCACTCCATCCCCCTTACTTTTCTCAAGTTATTTACTGGTGCGACGCTCTTAGAGTGGCTGACTTCCTGGGCTTTTCAGTTATATACTGGACGCTTATTATGGGATTATACGATGATGCCCCTTTCCATTGGTCCCCGTATCAATCTGATCTTTTCAATCGTATGGGGCTTACTGGGCATCTTCCTGCTTTATGTGATTATACCTAAGGTGGCCAAAGCCTTTCAGCGTTTTCCATTCTTACTTTTATTATCGCAAGTCATGATTGTTTTTTGTATGATTGACTTTGTCATTAAAGCTTTACAGTACTTAGCTTAAAAGATGCCTTTCGGGCATCTTTTTTAGTCTTCAAAGAGATTGTCGCCATTGTGTTCAATCACTTGTTTATACCAGTCATACGACTTCTTTTTCATGCGTTTATAACTGCCATGACCATAATCATCAACATCAACATAAATAAAACCATAACGTTTACTCATCTGATTCGAAGAGTTGGAAACCAAATCAATTGGCGCCCACGTGGTATATCCCATTAATTCCACACCATCATCATGAATGGCATAACCCATTTGTTTGATATGTTCGCTTAGATAATCAATCCGGTAATCATCCTGAATTTCGCCATTTTCATCAATGGTATCAATGGCTCCTAAACCATTTTCTACGACAAATAATGGTTTATGATAACGATCATATAAATCAATTAAGGAGATTCTTAAACCAATCGGATCAATCTGCCAGCCCCACTGAGAACTTGGTAAATAAGGATTCTTAATCGCCATCGTGGTATTGCCAGTTGTCACATCTAAACCGCTTGTATCTTTAGCGACGCAGTTAGAGGAATAATAGGAGAAGGAAATAAAATCAACGGGATTCTCTTTCATGATCTTTAAATCCTCTTCACTCATGACAATATGATAGCCTTTATTATGATACTTCGTTAATAAGTATTGAGGATATTCACCAAAGACCTGCGTATCGCTGTAACAATAAATCTCGCACATCTTTTCTCTCTCTTCCAAGACATCTTCAGGCTTGCAGGTATAAGGATAAAAAGTAACTTTAGTAAGCATACAGCCCACTTTCGCATCAGGAATATTCTGATGGGTGATCTTCACTGCTAATGCGCTCGCCACAAACTGATGATGCATTGCCTGATATTCGACTTCTTCAAACTGCTCGGGATCAAAACGTGATTCAATCATGCCACCTGTCATAAAAGGATGACGAATAATCGAATCAATTTCATTAAAAGTGAGCCAGTATTTCACTTTATCTTGATAACGTTTGGTAATGACATCGACATAATGGGTAAAGAAATCAATAAGTTTACGATTATACCAGCCATTATACTTTGTGACCAAATATAGCGGCGGCTCATAATGCGACATTGTCACTAAGGGCTGCATACCATATTTCAGACATTCATCAAAAACATCATCATAAAACTGTAATCCCTCTTCATTAGGCGTTTCTTCATCCCCATGGGGAAAGATTCTTGACCAGGCAATGGATAATCGGAAAACCTTAAAGCCCATTCCCGCTAATAAGCGGATATCTTCTTTGTAGTGATGATAGAAATCAATCCCATGACGTTTTGGATAATATGTCTCATCATCGGTCGCTAATGCTTGAGCAATCGCTTCATCATCAATATCGGTTAATTTATGAATATCTAGTAAATCTTTCTGTGATTGCGGATCTGCAAACTTGGCAACATCGGCCACTGAAGGCCCTTTTCCGCCTTCTTTCCAGGCGCCTTCACACTGGTTAGCCGCAATCGCTCCGCCCCATAAAAATCCTTCTGGAAACATCTTCATCATCTTCACCTCACCTTTAATTATAAACGCTTTCAATGATGATAAGCGTTATTTCCGCAAAAAGAAAAGACGCTATTTACTACAACGTCTTCGTCTTTCATGTAATGGTTTTTCGCTGGCTTTTGGTTTTGGCTTTTCAACGGGCTGGCGCTGCTTTTCTTTTAGTTCTTTAAAGAGTCCCATCTTCAACGCGATGTGCTAAAATCTGTAAAACTTTATAATCATATAAATGACGAGCAAGCGCCTTTTTACGACGGCTGGTAAGCGTCATGGGATTATGACGGTTTTCTTCATCGATCTTCTGACAAGACTGATGCGATTTCTCTTCATCAACATCATAGCTCATCATTAAATCAAGGATGCAGGACGCCGCCAGTTCATCACTGTAATCGCCTAAGCCAGGCACAATTTCAGCCCCTAAAACATCATTCCAAGGCATCATTTTCATATACTGAGAAGCTGGGAATGGTGTTTCATCAATAAGTTTTTTCGCTGCTTGACCAGTCGTGCGGGCAATGCGTTCATTACGTTTCTTATCTTCCAGCATAAAAGATTCTAACTGGTTATAGACCTTAAAGTCTTTGATATCATCTCGTCGGAACATAAACGCTTCTAAAGCCACAGCGACAGGTGCTTCATAGTAAGTACCGCTGTAAACGAAAACAAGATAACCCTTGTCTTCATAATAAGCAGGCTCTTGAGTCAGCTTATGAAAAGCTTTTATAAAAGCATCATGCTGACGCTTATTATCTTCCTTATTAAGGGCCAGACTGACATGTAAATTCGGGTAGATCTTTTCGGGATCTACCTGTTTTAATAAATCAATAACTTTCATAACTTTCTCCTTAGACATCTTCAATGACACCCATTAACTCTAAGATGCGGTTGAGATCCTCATCACCTTTATACTTAATAGTAATGGTTTTGTCATCAACTTTGATGTTGGTACCATATTTCTTACGCAAAATAGATTCTGCATAAGCGTATTCGTCATGTTTTTCTTTCTTTGGTTCTTTTTTCTTCTTAGGCGCCGCTTTTAAGGCTTTGACGATATCTTCTACCTGACGGACAGAAAGTTTCTCTTTAATCGCTTTCTGCGCGATTTCTAAGGCTTTCTCATTATCCAGACCAATCAATGGTTTAACATGACCCATGGATAATGTTCCATCAAGAATATAGTTCTGTATTTCTTCTGGGAGATTGAGTAAACGCATCGTATTGGCGATATGGGCACGGGATTTACCGACTCTTTCGCTCAGTTTCTCCTGGGTTAAATGGAAACGATCCATCATCGCTTTATAAGCTTTCGCTTCTTCAATGGCGTTAAGATCTTCACGCTGGATATTTTCCAGTAAGGCAATCTCCATCATCTGATCATCGGTGAAGTCCACGATAATCGCTGGCACTTCTTTTAACCCAGCCATAATGGCCGCTTTATGACGACGTTCCCCAGCAACGATATCATAGCCGTGAATCGACTTCTTTAATAATAGCGGCTGAAAGATCCCGTGTTCCTTAATTGAAAGAGAGAGTTCTTCAAGCTTCTCCTGATCAAAATATTTACGAGGCTGGTAAGGATTAGGACGGATCTGATCAACCGGTACTAACTCCTGAGTAAATTCATCGGATTTCTTTTCAATGGCATCGATAGCACTCTGTAAATCAGGTCCATTAGAACTATCATTAAAGATCGCATCTAGACCACGGCTTAAAGCTTTCTTCTTTCCTTTAGGCATTACGGTTCACCACTTCTCTTGCAAGTTTAGCATAGGCTTTTGCCCCTGCACTGCTTGGGTCATAATCAAAGATGGATAATCCTGCAGATGGGGCTTCAGATAATTTGATATTTCTTGGAATGACGGTTTCATAAACTTTTTCCTTAAAATACTTTCTGACTTCCTGTGAAACTTCAACGCCAAGATTTGTACGTGAATCTAACATCGTTAATAAGACACCTTCAATCGTTAAATCTTTATTAAAGACTGACTGTGTCAGTAAAATCGTATTCAGTAACTGAGTGAGACCTTCCAGGGCATAATATTCACACTGAACAGGAATCAGCACCGAATCTGATGCGGCGAGCGCATTGGTATTTAATAAACTTAATGAAGGAGGGCAGTCAATGATAATATAATCATAATTATCACGAATATTGGCCATCGCCTTCTTCAAACGCTGTTCACGGCCGCTGCGAACATTCGATAACTGGACTTCAACCCCAGCTAAATCAATGCTGGCAGGCGCAACATCGAGGTTTTCGACATTGCTGTGGACAATGATTTTATCAATAGTGACCTGATCAATAAGGACCTCATAAGTGGTATGTTCAATCATATTACGATCGATGCCAATGCCCTGAGTGGCATTAGCCTGAGGATCCATATCAACGAGGAGCACTTTATTTTTTTCGAGTGCCAGAGCCGCTGAAAGATTAACGCTGGTGGTTGTTTTCCCAACGCCACCCTTCTGATTTGTGATTGCAATCACTTTGGACATTTACTACTCCTCCTTAACGGGGTTATAAGCGCATGCCGACGCGTTCCCCTAATCTTACTTTTACTTCATCATGGTGATTTGAATGTTCTATAATGTCATCATCAACTTTGATGATATCCTTTTTAAATAAACAGATAATCGTACTGCCGCCAAATTCGAACAGTCCTTTTTCTTCTCCTTTATGGAAGGTATGAATCGGATGATTAACAATCTTACCGACCATCAAAGCCCCCACTTCCATAAAGATCACATCATCAAAATGTTTTGTATGTAACATCGTAAAATGACGTGTATTACGTTTATAAATAGGGAAATAATCATTAGCGATCGGATTGACCGTATGGAATTCTCCAGGAATGATATGTTCTTTTTCAGCAACGCCATCATCAAAGAAATGATAATGGTGATAATCATCAACCGTTAAACGGAAAATCAGGCAAGTACCACCTTTATATTCATCCGTTAAACTTGGTGTTAAGAGTAATTCATCAAGCGTATACGCAGTATTTTTGACAATGAGCCGCGTATCATCTTCAATTTTTACATAAGTCACTTTACTATCGCATGGTGCACATAAAATCGATGGATCTTTTTCAAAGGGACGCATTCCATCTTTAATATGTCTGGTAAAAAAGGCATTATAACTGGCGAAATCGTTTCCTTCATACTGTGACATATCAATGTTATTGGCCTTAATAAAAGGCTTAATTGCCACTTTAGAAACTGGTGATGATAACGCGCAGCCGCCTAATTTTGACACTGCTGGCAAAGTCAGCACTTTGACTAGTGCTCTTCCGGCTTTGGTGCCGTAAAGCACTTTTAACTGCTGGTCCTGACTCTGATTATAAACAGCCTCTTCGCCGTTTCTTAGAAATACAGCCAACTGAACGGATGTCCTCCCATACGAATTGTCCCCGTTAACGCCAGCATAATAAATAGCACTGCACCAACAGCAATCAGTACTAAAACCCCTCTTAAATCAGGTTTAGGTACCTTAATACGGGAAATAAACAGGATCCCGACAACCCCTAAACCGACAAAATAAATCATTTGTACGGTATGAATTTTAAACCATGCATTTAAACAGTAAATCGCCGGAAAAATAATAGATGAAGATGTCACCGGCAAGCCGGTATAATACTTACGCTTTTCATTCGTCTTCTTCTGACGCATATCTTCCATAACATTGAAATAAGCCAAACGAATGACCGCCCCTAAGACATAAATCGCAAAAAAAGGCAGGCATCTTGCTTTAGTGAACCCCATTGAATACGCTATAATAGCAGGGAAGACACCAAAAGAAACTAAATCAACTAAGGAATCAATTTGGATGCCAAACATCTTTTCCTCTGGTGTTCGATTCTTTTTACTACGCGCAACCATTCCGTCAAACGAATCAAAAAAGCCACAAAGCATTAAACAAAGCAATGCCAGGACATATTGATGCTGGAATGCGAAATGAGTTCCGATCAAAGCAGAAATCAAACTACAATACGTTAAGATTACTGTATAATTATAGAAACCAATCATATTATTCACCTCAAAAATTCTTTTTCATTATAACATGATTATTCCTATTTTTATAGGTCTTTTAAACGAGCAAAACTTTATGAATACCCTTTTTTTACGACGCATATTTGCGTATAATGAAGATCTCAGGAGGAAACTATGGAAAAAGCAAAATTTGATAAAGTCTCATTTGAACAATTTAAACAAGGCATGGAAGACTACAGTCACCTCGATTTACAGTCTGTCTATGATGCTCTTAAGCTTCCTAAAAGAGCCACGAAAGGTTCCGCCGGATACGATTTCTTCTCACCGATCAGTTTTACTTTAAACCCAGGTGAAACCATCAAAATTCCCACTGGTATACGTTGTGAAATGAATCCTAGCTGGGTACTCATGATCTATCCCCGCAGCGGCCTCGGCTTTAAATATCGTCTCCAGCTTAATAATACCGTTGGGATCATTGATTCTGATTACTACTATAGCGATAATGAAGGTCATATCTTTATTAAACTCACAAATGATTCAAACGAAAACAAATCACTCTCCATCAAAGCTGGTGAAGGCATCGCTCAAGGTATTTTTATGACCTATGGCTTAACCATCGATGATGATGCCACCGACATTCGCAATGGCGGATTTGGCTCAACCACTAAGAAATAATACCCATTAAGATATCTCTCACCAGATATCTTTTATTTTACCCTTTTTTCCTGTTCATTATTATCATCTTGTGTGACAAACAAAAAATATCCATTTATTTACACATGTTAGGAAATAGAATGATCATTATCTCTTATTCACATAAATAGTGACTTTCTTCTTTGCTCAGAGCTCTTTTCCACCGTCATTGTGCATTTCTTTTGTTCTTTTTATGCTTATCCACAGCTTAGGTGGATTATTTGTATTTCTGAATGTGCTATTCACTGCCTTGGTGGATAAATATGATTTTCAGAAATGATGTTCACATTTCATGGGCGCAATTAAAAAAGCGTGAGGTATAAATCTCACGCAAAACAAAAGCACCTCATCTGAGGTGCTATCGACCGGCAGCGTTCTATTGTCGCC
>AUXO016319523.1_pt1 | contig 14393 bp, 12 predicted proteins | sample 768731 | NCBI WGS metagenome assembly AUXO01 (sample SAMN02715735, study PRJNA202380) | gut metagenome | biome: sheep rumen | host: Ovis aries | place: New Zealand: Palmerston North | reverse complement strand
TTTTCCTGCAGTTTCCATATAAATTTGCCGTTTTTCCCAAAACTGCGAGCAAATACCTGTCAGTAAATGAACTATCATTATAAAGTAGTATTTCATATGTTTTCCAAAACGACTCTGCTGCAGGTACTGAAATATCCCTTTTTCCTGCTGCCGTCTCACTGTCTGTTCTTATTCTGTATGCATACATTCTTTCATTTGTCCATACTGCTTTTTTCACTTTTTTTGAAATTTCAGCATTTAATATAATATCCTCAAGCATATAATCTCTATAGCGAACATCTTTAAAAAGCTGTGACCTGTAAAGCTTATTCCAGCTCCATCCAATAGGACCTGTAAACGGATCCATGAAATGCTCTATATATTCTTCATGTTCCTCAACCCTTACAATAATATCTTCTTTATTAGAAAAATCCGGCTCTGCTTTGCCATCATCAAATGCTTTTTCAAGACAAAGCGAAATATCCGCATCATTATTTATCAACAGTTCCAGCAATCTGTCAAACATCCTGTGATCAACATAATCATCCGGATCCACAAAACCGATATAGTCTCCTTTTGCCACATCAAGTCCTATATTTCTGACTGTGGAATGTCCCATATTTTTCTGATTATGGATCACTTTAAATCTATTATCCCGCTCAGCCCATTTGTCTGCGATTTTTCCTGACTCATCAGGTGAATTATCATCAATAACAATAATCTCCAGATTTTTATAGGTCTGAAGTGCCAGCGAAGTCAGACATTTATCAATATAACGTTCCACATTGTGGGCAGGGACTATAATACTTATAAGCTTGTTGCTCATTCTAAACTCTCCTCACAATTCAAAAGAACTTTTTTCAGAAAAAATATTCTCAAGAGATTCTCTGACACCCGCTTTGCATTTTTCAAATCCATATTCGTCTTCGGCATCCAAAGTGTCGTTTATCACAATTATCCTGGTATCACTATCAGCTATCACGCTCTGTATCGTACCAAGGCTTGTTTCTACATCATCAAACCAACAATATCTGCTGATTTTATTCATATCAACAGGAAAAAACTGCCCGGAAGCCAGATTCCAATATCTCATAAGCCATTGGCTTAAATCAAGTGGAGAACGAAATCTGTTCATACATACTTTATCAAGGTAATCTTCTTCTAATTCCCACAATTTCTTAAATACGCTTTTTTTATGACAAACATGAGTATGAAAATCATAAAACGACGAGAGCCTTTTTCCAAATATTTTACTTAAATTCATTGTATTGGTTTTTAAGTCATATACAGGATTTAACCACTTATCAAAATTCCGGAACATAGCTCTGCCACCACTAAAATATCTGTTTATGACTCCCATATTATTTAAAACAATATGCCATATATATGATGACGGGTCATAATTCACAAGTGTCTTTGCTACAAGCTCATCGCACGGCAATCCATTCTGAAAAAATAACTCCGGACTGCTCTCTCTTATGACAAAAAAATCATCATTAAACAAAATAAAATTTTCTGAAAGTTCTTCTATGCGATGATAATTAAGCTCAATAACATTTGAATTAAAAGTAGGCAGGTATTTTTCCGGAATATAATCAGTATGTTTTATTACTCTAAGCTTTTCATATCCGGTATTAAGCCACTGCGGCACATGTCCCCATGTCACAAAAAACACTTTGTTTACCCAGGGCATATTTTTTTCGATGCCTCTGAAAAAATACCGCATCAACTCCCAATCTCTAAATCTCTGGGCGGAATTACCGGCACTTTCAACTTCAAGCCTGTCATATTTTCTTTTTTCTTCAAGCCACAGCAGGTCACTTCCATCCACCCACGGAACTATAATATCAATTTTCGTCTCTTCCATATTCATCTTCTGAAATCAAGTTGTAATCCATGATAAATATCCAACATTTCCTTAGTTTTCACCGCATCTGCACCTGTAAACTCTTTTTTGTGCTCTCTGGACTGCCTGCTGAACATACCGCATATTCCTCTGACTCCCCAGGCAACAGGCAGAAGAAAAGGCATTTTTTCAAGCCATTGATATTTTTCCCTCATAAATTTCAAAGAAGGAAAATAATAGTGCATCTTCAGATTGCTGCTGCCATCGACAGTTTCTTTTGCAAGCTGGCTCCAGATTCCATTTTCACTTTTTCCATAAATACCACTATCCAGCATGTAAGAAAAAAGATTCTCAAAAAACTCCGGACATTCTTTTTGCTCCATCCAGATAAAAGAGAGCTCTCTCATCTTTTTTTCAAAGACAAATGTGCCGCACTTTTTAAGCTCATCCGACAAATATTCCTTGTCCATATCTTTTTCAAAACGAGTCCAATATATGTAAATATCAACAAGATTACGTATTCCACATCCTGTCTCAAAGAAGTGCTTTGCCATATGAGAAATCATATAAATATAAAAATCTTCTTTTCCAAACTCATATGTATAGTTTTTTCCTTTTGAAAGCTTTGATCTGAAAGTATCCTTGTAGTAAATATACTGGCTTCTATCTACATTCCTGTCATATAAGCACCAGTGTATTTCAGCAATAACGCCGTTTCTTTTTTTAAATATCACATGATGCTTAATAAGACCTTTATTGACATAGCCGATACCTTCCATAACTGACGTGGTCTTTTCCAGACTATCATCATACACGACGATATCAATATCACTCATTTCTCTGTATTCAGGAGCAGGATACATAAAACGAAGTACACCGCCCTTTAAAATCTGATGCTTTATACCATTATTCTCAAGTGCCTGCGATATCATTCTAATTTCAATGTTCTGAAAAAAAGCCTTATGCTGTAAAATTTTTAAAATATGTTGCATTTTCTCAACTTTTTCTTTGTCATCTGAAATCTTAATGAGCGACTCTAAAAGCATCTTGAACATATGATTACTTCTAGCCACATCAATGATCATATCAGTGGTTATACCATCAGGTAAGGGGCTCGGACATCTATTCTCAAAGGAGGCTGTGATTAGTTCTCGTAAATAATTTCTAAAAACTACTTTTTCCATCAAATTTCCCTATGCAACTATTACTGGTTCTGTGCAGAATCAGACTCAGTACTGTCCTCCTGCTTATTTTCAACCTTCTTTTCCGCTTCTTCACTAAGAATCTTTCTGGCGGTTGTAAGATCTCCTCCTTTTTCTGCAAGCTCAGTCGTATATTTCATAATATACTCACTGCGTTGTGACAAGAATCCTTCAATTATACCAACAGCCGAATCATATGAAGTATCCTCCATCACACCATAAAATCTTTTATATGATGCTTTAACCGGTTTCTTAAGTAGCGAGGTCAGTTTTTCAAGCTCGCTCTTCCACTTTTCCTCAGCAAAGTTCTCTTTTATCAGCCTCTGCATTGTACTCTCAAGAGTCTCACAAAATTCATCGCTCATAAGCATCGATTGAAACATTAAATCGCTCTGAACACTTCTTTGAAGAAATGTATTTATGGTTGTTGACTGTAAAGCATCAAGCCCCATAGTCTCTGACAGATCCGGCAAAAGAAATCTCCATCTTCCATCCTCATATTCGTTATCCGGATTTGTATTTATCGATCTCCAGGCAGTACCCTGATACGGATAAAACGACGCATTGCCAAAAAACATGTTGATACATATATATTCAGCATAGTTTTCCACATCCAGTTTTTTCTTTAAGCTTTCATAGTTCTCTTTTACCGAAAAATCTGTAGTAGTCACATATTCATAAAACTTACTGAAAGCCTCATTGTAAATGCTATTAAATCGAACATTCACATTATCTCCGGATACATTATAGCGACGGGCAACATATTCAGCATCATATACAGATCTCATAGAATATAGACCAAAATACTCTCCATCAATAAAAACCGCACATGCCTGCGCATCCATCGCTCCGACACTTGTATCTGCCACAATCGAATTGATCAGATAATTTCTAAGTTTTATCTTATTATCTTCTCCCTCCTGAAATACATTTAGAATTCCTGCTCCTGAAATATAATCCAGAATTGAAGATCCAAAATAAGAAACATATGACTCATCCTTAACAGTTAGAATGAGATTTTTTTGTTTATCAGTTGCTTCGATATCCGGGCTTATCTGAATCTCAGCTTCTGCCTCGAATGATTTACCCTTGTCCGGTTCATAATACTCAATATTGGCCTCTTTGGTCCACTTGTTGAAATAGTTGCCATAGCCTGATGTAATTCCCTGTATAAGCGCATCTTCATAGCTCTTACCGCCAACATAGATTCCGCTTTCATAGTCAAAAAGATTTGACGGATCTGTTGTAATAGAAAGTACCGGAACATTATAGTAATCAGTATCTCTTGTAAGTCCGATAAAATAACTCTGTGTAGCCTCCGCTACAGTCTCTCCGGCGCTATTTACAGCTATAGCTCTTATAACCATCCCTGTATCCACTGAATTTGGGAAATAATTGGTTCCTTTTTTATAGCCAAGAGCTAATGCCGCATATTTATATCCTGTCCCTGACTTGTTGGAAATCTTTATGCCATTTTCATAAAGTGTTGAATCAGTCGTAGGTGTAGTTCCATCTGTGGTATAGTAAATCTTCACATTTTCTTTTGCCTGAAGTATCAGACTAAATGACTCATCGTAAAATCCTCCGGGAGCAGAAAAAGAAATTCCGTCGTAGGTCACATATTCAACTTCATTTTTACTGTTTGCTGAGTTCTTTGAAGAAGTGATATACCCCCATATATTTGCACCACTGTCCGCTAATCCATAACTCTGTGAAGGCGCAAGCTTTGGAACAAGAAAAGACTTTACCTTCTTTCCACTTTGATTCAATAGAGAAACCACATTTTTATCTGTATTTCCCGGATTCTCATTTATATCTATGGCATAGTATTCATCTTTAGCCAAAGACACTCCATTTTCTACACTTCCACACTCTTTTCCGTCAACATAAATCTTCATTCCGGAAATGTCCAAAAGATCCATTCCTGTATTATGGATTTCAACCCACTTATCAGCATTAAACTCTGTAAATTCCAGATACATCGAAGTGCTGTCATTTAAAGCCACAGCCAGATCATCCGAGGACATCATGCTGTCATTTGCAAGTGCCTCCGATACAGTCCTGTCTTTTTTATTTGACATCAGAATTATTACTATCAGCATCAAAAGAGCTGCAATAGACAAAAAAACTATAATTACATCTTTTATATTCGTTTTATTGTTACTACCGTCTTTTTTCATTGTTTCTTTAATCCTTTAATAATTACACATATAAGAGCTGTAAATGTTGCTCCAATAAAAGCTCCCATAGTATTCGTTGTTATATCAGTCATCTCAAAAAGGCCAGTCTTGGTCATCTTCTGTGTAAACTCTATACAAAAACTACATAAGAAACCAAGAAGTGTTGTCATGATTATACCCTTGAAAATATTATCTTTTACTCTGTACAGATATAAAAGTATGCCCCATGGCACAAACAATGCTATATTTAAAATGCTGTACACTGCTACTCTGGGGCTGTATATGCCTTTTAATCCAAATCCCAGATAAATCTCAGTATAGACAGCTCCCGATTTCGACCCCGGTTCACGTCTGAATATTGTCAGGAATAATATTACTCCAACATAAACTATGGTCAAAAAGAAATGGAAAAGCTTAATCAGCGCATAATTCTGCCTTTTATGAACAATGAACCACATTATCAGAGTTATAATTGCTGACATAATAATCCATAATTCCACGCTTGATAAATATATTCCGCTGGTTTCCTGTATAATTATCTGTTTAAAAACAGTCAAATAGTATTTTTGCATTCTTTACAGTTCTACCTCCGTAATACCCTTTTTTTGCGCAATATAGTACGGATAAAAAGGGATTCCTTTGTTTAGATGCCTGTATCTTTGCTTTCTTATCAATATCTGAATAAAATCATAAGCACTCTGATTCTTTATGAGTAATTTTTTTAAGATATCCTTTACAGAAAAAGAATTTACTTCTTTTTCTCTCCATTCACCCGAACACAAATGAACTGCATAATGTCTTCCTGTTAATGAACCGATTTCAAAAAGCTCTTTGGGATATATTACAAAATCCCCCATATCCTGATAATGATTACCCAGTTTAAAATCAGGATAATTCTTTAAAATATAATAGGTATAGTAATAATTACTTGTTGCATAACCGTGAACCAACAGTTCCCCATTGCTCCACTCAAAGACTTTGTCCGTATCTGATGAATTTATTTTCTCATCTGCGAATTTTGTCTTATCATACATATCCAAAAGGCCTTTGACCAGCGGATTATTCTTTTGTGCACCAATTATTGCCGTACCAACAGAACAGTCGAATATGTAATTAAGAAACATTTTGTGTTTTAAAAGCTCATCAAAGCTTCTGTTTATCTTGACATCAGTATCAAGATAAATACCACCGTACTCATATACCGCCTTAAGTCTGTAATAATCGCCAATAAAGCCAAGTTGTCTGTCTCTGTAAGTTTTTCTGACAAATTCATTCTCATCAAAACTACAGTTTGATTCATCCCATCTCATAATGGTATAGCCTTCCAGCTTTTCCCAGGTTTCAAGGCATTTTCTCAAATTATCCGGAAGAGGTTTTTTCCCAAACCAGCAGTAATGAATGATTTTAGGAATGAGTTTTCCTTCCTCCGGCAATATCTTTTCTATTACTTTCTTGTCAGTAGTTTCCCTGATTGATGACAACGTCATAAAACGATCCCTTTCTACAGAGCTTATTCTTGTCAAATCCGGTGCTGAGCTTATGGACTCCACATGTCTTTTTCAAAAACTCATATTTTTCTTTGTCAAAATCATCATAAATATATGTAGCAAGAACATGGCTCTGAGCCTGGCTTAGTATAGGAATAGCCCTATACTCCTCTTCATAAAACTCATTGACTATAGTTTCAAAAATCTGATAAATATAATAATTTATTGCTCTGTCATAATCCTCCCAATACATATAAAGCATTTTTTGTAAAAGACAAAGCATATTATTATTGGAACAACTATAAATAAACCAGTTATTAAGCTCCATTATTTCAGGATTAAACCCAAAATAATAAAAACTAAACATAAAAAAAGGATACCGCTGTGCATAAGAAACAATTTCATTATCTGTCATGAAAACTGTTGCATCTATCCAAAAGCCTCCATATTTTATCAAAAGCTCATTTCTTATAAGATCGCTAAAATGTGCGTTTCCTATTATTCCCTTTTCCCATTTTGATATAACATAGTCCGGAAGCCTCACATATTCCCTATAGTTTTCAGAATCTATAATTACAAACTTCTTATCAGGAAGTGCTCTCTTTTGGCTGTCGATACATTTTCTGACTATTTCAGGAGCGTTTTCAATTCCTTGAAGCCACATAACAAATACAGTATCTTTATTATCAGTCTTAGGAAGCTTTTCCCATGGACAGTCTGAAGTTGCTTTAGAAAGATATCTATTTTTCAGTCGCTTATAATAAATCATTCTATGCTTCTGACCAGCCATTACAGAATAAAGAAAATGAGTCTTTTCATCATTGTACCTAAGCTTTAGCATAAGCTGATCATATATAGTTCCAAGAAGCATCCTGTCCTTTATTCTATTGACAATTTTTTTATCACTTCCTGGCATATTTTGATTTCCTTTTCCCTCTATATAAGCTGGTTTCTTCAACTTCTGGTAGTTTTTTCTCCTTGTCACAGCAAATGTAAATTGCAAAAAGAACATATAAATATTTAAGTGTCTGCAGTGAATCTACAACAGTTAAATGCATCACGTAACAAAATGCTCCTACAAAAAGAGCTTTAATAAGAGATGATTTTGTGATAAAAATATCCCTTAACATGCTACCTAACATGAACAGAAGGAAAAAGATATATGCTATCATTCCCGGATAAGCATATCTTATATATTCTGCAATATAAAAATTATCAACAGATCTTATCAGCACACCATTTACCATTGCATGAAAAGATCTCTTTCTCCCAATTCCCACAATAGGATTAAGCCAGGACACACTGAAAATATTATAAAGATAATGCCTGTATGCTGTGCTGCTTGACATGGAAGTAGAACTTGATCCAAAATTCTCAGCCAGTTTAGTATCAAAAATAGAATCTATAACGCTTGTAAGCTGAAGCAAAATATAATTTCCAATAGATGTCTTTTGCGCCAGAAAAGTAAACAGTGCAAAACTGACCACGCATGCTGTCAGAATAAGTGTATTATTTTTCAGATATTTTTTTTCAGATATCACGAACATCAAGAATAATTCAAAAAACATTATTCCCAGCGTAGAACGTGAACCTGTCATAAAAATATTCACAATAATACCTATAAGAAGTAAAGGACGTCTTAAGATATTGTACTCTCCGTTTTTTACATCATATCCCGAAAATGGCATAGCTGTTGTAAGAAGCAGTCCGTATCCAAGCGAATGCACACAATTACTCATAACTCTGTAATGTCCGCCTCTTATAAATACTCCAGTATATACTCCCTCAAGATTAACCATAAAGGAAAACGGAGAAACCTTGATAAAAAATTCAATTATTCCAAGTATTACCAGCGCATAAATAAATGCGGTAACCATTTTTATAACTTTATCCGTTCCCAGACTGTCTTTTATGACGTATACCATAAGAAACATTTCTAATATCTCTATAAATGGATTTAAAAAAGCATTTATATCCGCTCTAAAAAACATGGTATACGCAAGCACAAATAAATATGGCAAAAGCGCTATTGCAGCTTTTTCCTTTAAAAACAGGCTGTTAAAGCTTCTAAATCGCCCATAATCGCACACTATCAGCCCTAACAACACAATTATCATTATTCTGACAGCAGTAAGATCAAAAATAGGATTTGGAATACCAAAATACTGTGGCATAATGTAAAGTGCAAATATATATACTACTGCACAACGATAAAATATAACTTTTTCCCTCGGAGCTTTAAAATATTTACTTGTATTTTCTGTTATAGCCTGCAAATCTTTATCCTCTTACTGCCATAAGCAGTTCAACCGGAACGGACCTTTTTTTATGATAACAGTCCAAATACCCCAACAAAACAAACGCATTTACCAGCTTACCTTTTTCGATAAGCTCAATTCTAAGTTCTGTAGCTCTAATATGTCTTTTTAAAAGATTTCTCCTGTAATTACTGCCATTACAGTTAACTATATATTCCAATGTCTTTTCATGACTCTTTTTCAAATCTTTAAGATACTTTAATCTTTTATTCTTCTGATGCTCTTTATGAAGAGTTACATTTCCGGAATGAAGCCTTCTCTTTAGAGTGACTTTGTGATAAAAGTAAAGCTTATCCATGGCAAGCGCAAGTTTCCATACATATTCGTCATGCGCCCACCCTTCATACCAGTAATTCTTTATCTGCTCCAGAAACTCTCTTCTCATAAGCATAGTACAGCCCTGACAGCCTATAAAAATATTATGAGAGTTAAATACCATTTTTTGTACACTGCCATCATCTGTAAACTTTCTTAATTCCCATGCAGGTACATCAGGTGCATCCGCTGAACTCTTAAATGGCTCAAACTCTGATCCCAAAAGCCCAATTTCAGGATTACTTTCCATTATGTTAAGCATGTCCCTGACTCTTGTAGGCATCCATACATCATCCTGATCACAGAAAAAAACAAAATCACCTCTTGTTTTATTAAGTGCTCTCATAAAATTAGAGCCGTAGCCCAGGTTTTTCTCATTAACAGAAAAACTCACAAGACCATCCAGCCCTCTTTCGCTGATAAAACTCCTTATAACTTCGGCAGTATTATCAGATGACCTGTCATCTGTAATCACTATCTCAGAAACTTCTTTGGTTTGTGACAATATTGACTCAAGCTGCTCTAATATATACTTTTCACCATTGTAAGTAGCAATTGCCACTGAAATTACAGGTTCCATCCTTTATTATCCAACCATTGTTTTTGATAATACTTTTGCATAAAAACCACAATTCATTCTGTTTACAGATTTTATATACATACCTGTTTTTCCTTTGAAGTACTCATTTCTTCTGTAATACGGAAAATTTTTGTGAATGAAATCAAAAGTTTTATCAAAAAACTCTTTTCTCATATATCCGTTGGAAACTTTTCCGATTCTGCTAAAATTACTGCAAAAGGCAATCTTCACACAAAAATACTCAAGTTCTTTATAATATTCCCTGAATATGCCTTTCCTTAAATAAAAATCCATAATATCATCAAAAACTTTAAAAATATCAGTAACTCTGTGATTTGAAGTCATAGTTGAACCTTCCCTCACACAGTAGTAAACAAGTTTTTCATCAAGATATGCATGTTTTTTAATAAAAGGAAGTGTTTTGACATAGAAGGAAGTATCCTCATATACTATACCTTCAGGAAAATAAATATTATTGTCAGTAAGAATGCTCTTTCTGTATAGTTTGTTCCACGGCGAAACCTGTGGATCAATAAAAAGCTCTCTTACGCTGTCATGCTCTTTGATAGTGCCTCTTGTGCGTATTTCCTTATATTCCCGATTATCATCCGGAGCTGTTTTTTCCAACATACTATGATAATGACATTCCACCATATCAGCATCTTCTTTAAGCGCCAGATTATATAATTTCTCATATAATGTCACATCTATGTAATCATCTGAATCGGCAAAGCCTACATAATCCCCTTTGGCCTTTTCTATACCAAAATTTCTTGCAGAAGCCTGTCCGGAATTAGATTTGTTAAAAACCCTCACAATCCCCGGATAGTTTTTTTCATACTCCTTTAAAATTTCAGGTGATGAATCCGTTGACCCATCATTCACAGCTATGATTTCAAATTGTTCCCTGGATATTGTCTGTCCGACAAGTGCATCCATACATCGTCTTAAATATTTCTCAGTGTTGTACACTGGTATTACTATACTTACCATACTCCCCACCATTAACATAGTCTTTATGATTAAAATCTGCTGACTTAACGTCAATTCCGTTATAAATAAATCCACAGATATTGGCATCTACAGTCTCTAATCTCCCAATGATGAGGTTTTCACGCTCAAATCTTGAAACCCACTCCCTTACAACAACTATAAACGCGGTAGCAACATTTACAACCTCAATACCATCCGCCACAACTCCTATAGATGGCGTATCAAGAATAATGATATCATACTCGTTCTTTTTGCTCTCAATCAGCTTTTTCCATCGCTCACTAATCAAAAGATCTGTTGGATTAGGTGGGATTTTTCCTGTAGTGATAATATCAAGATTCTCCCTGACCTTTCTTCTTGGATTTACAAAAGGTGATAATTCTGCCAGGTACTCGCTTAATCCGGGCTCAGCCTCAATTCCAAACTCCGAAGCGATATTGCCATTTCGAAGGTCAGCATCGATAAGAAGTGTTTTCTTACCCATATTAGCAAATACAATTGCAACATTTATTGCATTTGTAGTTTTTCCTTCGTCATAATCTGCCCCTGTCACCGCAAATACCGGACACTTCTGTCCCTGTCCCATAAACAAAAGATTTGTCCTGATATCGTTATATGCTTCCCTTAAAACAAAAGGGCTCTCTTCTGTGAGCATCACTTTATTAGTGCCGTTTTCATTTTTTTCTGTAATCTGAGGAACCTTACCAAGTATGGGAATATTAAACATATCCTCTACTTCATAAACCCTTCTGTATCTGGTATCCAATAGCCCCGTAATAATAAATATGGCCATTGTAAATCCGGCACCAATCACTATTCCTATCAGAATCATCATTGAAACACTTGTGGACTTATAAGGTTCAGTAGGTAATGTAGCTTCATCAAGAACTTCTATGCCTCCTGACTTAACTACATCAATAATTTTCTGAGGTGCAAGTTTGCCGATCGTATTTGCAATCAGCATTGCATTATATGGATTCTCGTCAAAAACATTTACTTTAAAAACTGCAGTTCCACTCACAGCAGAAGATGTTATATTACTCTTTAGCTCTTTAATCGAGTACACCTCAGGATCAAGATCAGCATCTTCTATTACGCTGCTCAGAAAGCTGTTGCTTTTAAGAATCTGAGTATAGCTGCTAAGCAGTGAATTGGCATTGGAAATATCTGTTGCAGAAATGTTTATACCATTATCTGTTATATAGTCAGGATTTGTATAAACATACAAGGATATTTGAGCCATATATGTCTGTGTCCTGGTAAAAAAAGTAAATGCTCCTATAATCAATCCTGTAAACAGCCCACAAAAAACTATATATTTTAATTTTGATTTAATTATCCAAAATAGTTTTTCCAGATGAAAATTCTGTAGAATAATATTTAGCATAAAAAAACTCCCGCCTTTTTCATACCGATCAAATAAAATTCAGCTCCTTAAGCTTTTCAAGGAATGACACAACTGACTCGGTACAAGTTTCTCTTGAAACATCATATTCTTCCAGAAGCTTATCCACTATTTCCTCAACAGTAGTTTCTTCCTGAATAAGATCCCATATATCATTGCCTGAACCCTTGATCATGAAATATTTTCCGGAATCAAAATCAATCATAACCTTTTCTCCGGATAAATCTGTTACACTTAAATTTTTCTTTAACTTTACAGTCTCTTTCATATCCATTTTCCTTTACTCCTCTAATTTCCCTTTTTTAATGAACTGTTCTTCCTGTTATCCAAATTCCAAGTGACTTTACAAGGATTATAATGTCCGACCATATAGACCAGCTGTCTATATATCTAAGATCCAGCTCTACAGAATTACTTTCGATTTGTTTGCCGGTCTGCCATAAACCGGTAAGTCCGGGTTTAATACTTACTCTTCGCCACTGACTGCGCTCAAAAGTATCAAGTTCGGCTACTGTAGGTGGTCTTGTTCCAACAAGACTCATATCTCCCTTAATAACATTAAAAAGTTGAGGGAGATTTTCTATGCCAAGCTTTGTTTTAATCCCGTTAAATCTGTAGAGGTCGAATTGTCTGCCATTTAATCCAATCCGTTTTTCCTTATAAATAACCGGGCCTTTAGATACTAATTTAGCCACCACAGCAGTGGTAACCATAATCGGAGAAACAATCACTCCACAAGTCAATGAAATAAGCAAATCCATCAGTCTTTTTATAAACTGTTCATAACTGTTAAGTGCCACAGTATGATATGTGATAACAGGAAAAGTTCCAATAGAACTGACATAACTGTTTGACGAATACATTTGCTGCGAATATGAAACATCCATTACTACCCTGACAGTAATACCCATCTCAAGGCATATATCAATAAATGGCTGTATCCTGGCAATATTATCATCGCTATGCATGATAAAATACACCTGGTCAAGTTCATTCTTTCGTATGATATTTTCCAGATCATCTATTTGACCAAGAACATTAAATACCTTATTTTCCGGAACTTTTCCTTCAAGTATATAACCTAGTTCAGCAACCTTAAGACTTGTCTTGTTGAGAAAATAATGAAATTTCTCATATTCCTCAAAAGTTCCCACATAAGCAGCTCTGGGCGCCTGATAATTGTTCAGTGCCATTTGAATAAACCTGCTGAATACCATGTTTATACAAATGGCGATATATGTCGCTCCAAGAAAATGAAGATGAAAGCTTCTGACATTATCCTGCGGATTGTATACATACATAAGTCCCATTGTGATAACAGCGGCTAAAAGCCATGATTTAGAAAGGATCCGCCAAAACCTGTCCATATAAAAAAACAATGTTACATTGTATATTCTCGCCTCTTTATTAGCCAGAATGTAAATTGCGCAAAAAACCACAACGAGCGCAAGACATTTGAGACTTGTCTCTTTTCCGATAACATTCTCAAATATCCTACGCTCAATCAGGTATACCAACAAAAGGACAACTATGTCCTCAAACATCTGTATGATATTTGTATTAGCCCCTTTGTTACTGCGATTCATTGTTACTGCCCTAACCACTAAAAACTATAGCTTATAAATACTACTTCTCAAATATATTGATATAATTCATAATTGTGTTCTCAATATTTCCAACCTTAAACTTGTATGGCTTAAAGTCAAATTTTCCGGCCTTTTCAATATATTCTTTAAGTTTTTCAACATCATCACACCTTAGCACACAATGCTTTGACGCAAATGCTTCAGCAATCTGACATTGATGATCGTCAACATGTTCCAAATATTTATTTCTTCTGGGAACCACTATTACCGGTTTTTTAGCATTTAGACCGGTTATAATAGTTCCCACTCCCGCATGAGTAATCAAAATACTGCACTCTGAAATCATTTTGTCATACTCATTTGAATCCAAAAAATCCGTGTACCTGCAATTGACCGGAATATAGTCCGACCAGCCTTTTTGTACAAATATTTCTTCTGAAATAGTCGTCTGCAATTTATCAACAGCCTTAACAAGTCTGTTCATTTGTAATTTTTGCGAACC
>AUXO013675746.1_pt1 | contig 14394 bp, 12 predicted proteins | sample 768731 | NCBI WGS metagenome assembly AUXO01 (sample SAMN02715735, study PRJNA202380) | gut metagenome | biome: sheep rumen | host: Ovis aries | place: New Zealand: Palmerston North | reverse complement strand
AAAAATAAAAATCTCATAAACCCTTTTCCTGTATTTTGGACTTTGTATTATAGCAATTAAAAATTAATAAAAAAATAGCTTTTAATTAAACTATAAACTATATTAATAATTTGTTATAATTAAAAGATATATAAATTTTAGTTTTAATTTCGTTTTTAGTTTTTGTTTTGTTAAGTTGTTGGTAGTTAAACCATTAAACTGTTCAACTATTCAACTTTTCAACAAACAAATTTCAGAGGAATTTTTATTAAAATGATTCGTCTCTTAGATATATTTTTTAGTGGAATGGCAATTATAGTATTATTCCCTTTTATGATACTTATCATGATAGGTTTAAAACTCACAGGGGAACATGATATTTTTTATTTGCAAACAAGAATAGGCAAAGACAGAAAACCTTTTAAATTAATAAAATTTGCAACTATGTTAAGAAATTCACCTAATATGAAAGGTGGACTTTTTACAAGTGAAAACGATCCTAGAATGTTACCTATGGGAAAATTCTTAAGAAAAACTAAAATAAATGAACTTCCTCAGTTAATAAATGTTTTTATTGGGCAAATGAGCATAATAGGTTATCGTCCAACAGTAAAAGAGCATTTTGAAGGTTATCCTGAAGATTGTAAAGCAAAACTTGAAAAAGTTGCTCCAGGCCTTTCCGGTATTGGTTCAATCGTTTTTAGAAACGAAGAAAGTATTTTAAATAACTTTGAAGATAAACATGCCTTTCATCAAAATGTAATTGCACCATATAAAGCAAGTCTTGAAAGTTGGTATGTAGATAACAAAAGTATATCTTTGTATTTTAAGTTGATTTTTATGACAGTTCAGGTGGTCTTAAATCCTAATTCACAAGTCTATTTTAAACTAAAAAATTTACCACCTGTTCCAAACGAACTAAAAAAATATTTAATCGGAGAAAAGAACTAATGATAGACAATATATTGCACTTAATCGGCAGACAAAATCCGTTATTTATAAAAGATATAAATAATAACGAAAAATTGTTGTCTGAAATTGTAAGCAACTCAAAATTTTTGGTTATCGGTGGTGCAGGAACAATAGGTTCTGCAATATGTAAAGAAATTTTTGTAAGAAAGCCAAAAGTATTACACGTTGTAGATATCAGTGAAAACAACATGGTGGAACTCGTTAGAGATATTCGTTCAAGTGTAGGTTATATAGATGGGGAATTTGCAACATTTGCATTAGATTGCGGGAGTGAAATATTTAAAGTGTTTATTAATGAACAGAAAAAAAGAATAGGCGGTTACGATTATATATTTAATACATCCGCATTAAAACATGTTCGTTCCGAAAAAGATCCATATACATTGATGAGAATGATAGATACAAATATTTTTAATACATGTTCAACAATTCAAATGTCAAAAGAAATGAACACAAAAAAATATTTTTGTGTAAGTACCGATAAAGCAACAAATCCCGTTAATATGATGGGTGCTTCAAAAACAATAATGGAATATTATCTCAATTACAATTCACAAGATATAAATATAAGCACAGCAAGGTTTGCAAATGTAGCTTTTAGTGATGGTAGTTTGCTTTGTGGATTTAATAAAAGAATAGAAAAAAATCAGCCGTTAAGTGCTCCTAACGATATTAGAAGATATTTTGTTACGCCGAAAGAAGCAGGAGAACTTTGTTTAATGAGTTGTTTGTTAGGTGAAAATAGAGACATTTTCTTTCCTAAATTAGATGCAAACTTAAATTTAATTACATTCAGTTCAATTGCAGAAAAATATCTTAGCCAATTAGGTTATGAACCTGTTCAATGCAAAACAGAACAAGAAGCAAGGGAAAGAGTTACGGAATTAAAAAAAGAACATAAATATCCTGTATATTTCTTCAAAAGTGACACGACAGGAGAAAAAGATTTTGAAGAATTTTATACAGATAAAGAAACACTTGTAATGGATAAATTTGAATCTGTAGGAATTATCAAAAAAGATTTGGAATACGATTTACAAAAACTTGAATATTTTAAAAATGAAATAAATAAAATGAAATCAAAATGTTCTTGGACAAGAAAAGATTTAATAGATTTGTTTAACGAGATGATTCCTAATTTTAATCATAAGGAAACCGGTAAGTTTCTTGATAATAAGATGTAGATTTGTCTTAAAAAAGTTGTCATTCTGAACTTGATTCAGAATCTAATAGCTGTAGTTAAACAATAAGCTATAAGCCATAAGCTTTAAGCTAAATTTTTTGGAGAAAAATTTTAAATGCAGTTTTCAGTTTTAATGTCAGTATATTATAAAGATAACCCTGTATGGCTAAAACAAGCTATTGATAGTGTTTTAAATAGTACTATTAAGCCAAACCAAATAGTGTTGGTTGTTGACGGTCCAATACCAATTGAATTGGAACAAGTTTTAACGGAATACAAAGATAGTTTGGATATATTAAGACTTGAAGAAAATTCAGGGCTTGGAATAGCATTACAACAAGGTCTTTTAAAATGTAAATATCCATTAGTTGCAAGAATGGATAGTGATGATATTACGCTGCCAACGAGATTCGAACTACAACTAAAAGAATTTGAAACTAACCCAAGTCTTTCTGTAGTCGGTGGTTATATACAAGAAATTGATTCTTATACAAAAGAAAATATTTCTGTAAGAAAGGTGCCTTTAACAAACAATGAAATGAGAAAATATATTAAAACAAGAAATCCATTAAATCATGTATCTGTTATGTTTAAAAAAGAAGATATTTTGAGCGTTGGTAATTACGAATCTTTTTATAGTATGGAAGATTATTATTTATGGGCAAAGTGTCTTGCAAATAATTTTAAACTCAAAAATGTTCCTGAAATATTTGTGAATGTGCGTATAGATACAAAAATGTTTGCTAGAAGAAGTGGATATAAATACTTTAAAAGTAACAAAGAACTTTCAAAAAAATTACTAGAAATGAAATTAATAACTTATCCGGATTATTTACTTAATATGGTTATTAGATTTACAGCACATGTTCTAATGCCAAATAAATTAAGAGAAATTCTTTATAAAAAGGTTTTGAGATAAGAATATGAAAATAGGGATATTAACTCATTATCAAGTTCATAATCATGGTGCAATTTTACAAATGCATGGTCTATATAACATTTTAAAAAGTTTAGGACATATTCCTTATATTCTCACATATAATAAAAATTTTGATTTTATAGATAAAGAACTTTCAAATAAATATAACATATCATTAAAATCAATTCCTTTTTATTTGAAATATTTAAAACAACAAGGTATAAAAAAAACAAAGTTTAACATAGAAAAGCATAAAATATTAAACAATTTTAAAAAATCAAACTATAATTTTTTACCACTATACCAAAAACAACAAGAATTAGATGCTGTTTGTATTGGTAGTGATGAAGTGTGGTCATTGGAAGCAGGAATAAATATTATGATGTATTCCCATACGATTACCACGCCTTTGATTTTTGCTTATGCTCCGGTATTCGGACAAACAAACCTTGAAGAAATAAAACAACGCGGATGTTATGAAATTATAAAATCCGGTTTAGAAAAATTTGATTATCTTTCTACAAGGGACTTATCTTCTGCACAAACAGTTAAACAAATTTTAAACAAAAATATTCCTGTCTTATGTGATCCTGTTTTTTTGTATGGTTATAAAGAAGAACAAAATTTATCATGCAATAAAATTTCTAAAGAAAAATATTTACTTGTATATGCTTATGATAACAGATTAAACGATGAAAAAGAATATGAAAATATAAAAAAATATGCAAAAGAAAATAATTTAAAAATAGTTTCTCCCGGATTTTATCATAGTTGGGTTGATGAAAATATAAATGTTAATCCTATTGAATTAATAAGTTTATTTAAAAATGCACAAGTAGTTGTAACAGATACTTTTCATGGTAGTGTGTTATCTATATTAACTAACAAACCGTTTGCTTGTTTTGTTAGATGTTCAAATGTGAATAAAATAAGTTTTCTGTTGAATCAGTTTAATGTTTCACAAGCAAAACTTGATAGTTGGGATAATTTAAAAAATATATTAGAGCAAAATTTTAATTGGCAAGAAATAAATTCTCTAATAGAACAAGAACGGCAAAAAGCTCTGAAACATTTAAACTTATTTCTTGAGGTAAACAATGAATAATAATAAAATTTATGGAAGTAAAGTTTCCATTATTGTACCAATTTATAAATCTGAAGCATTTTTGAATAAATTAATAGAATCTATGTGCAATCAGACATATTCAAATATTGAAATTATTTTGGTTGATGATGGCTCTCCGGATAATAGTGGGGGTATTTGCGATAGCTATGCAAAAAAGGATAGTAGAATAAGAGTAATTCACAAGGAAAACGGAGGGACTTGTGAAGCAAGAAATGCAGGGCTTGATATCGTTACAGGTGATTTATTAATGTTTGCTGATGGAGATGATTGGTTTGAAAATGATTGTGTTGAATATCTTGTTAAACTTCTTGACGATTATGGTGCTGAAATGGCCATGACGGATTCGGTATTTACTACAAGAAACAGAGTTCAAAATAAAAAGGAAAATATTAGACAATGGAACAAAGAAGAAGCTGTGTGTGGACTTTTGTATGTTGATATTCCAGTTGGTCCATGGAATAAGATTTATACCACTCGTATTATAAAAGAAAATAACATTTCATTTTCAGTTCCATGGTTTGGAGAAGGTTTATATTTTTCAGTTATGGCGGCACAATATTCAAATTTCATTATTGTCGGCCATAGAAAAATTTATAATTGGCGTCGTAATAATCCTAATAGTGGAACCACTGTTAGAAATGTCCAACATGGAATTAATTCTCTCAATAACATTAAGTATATTAAGAATACTTTGATAGTAAAAACAGATAATACAACTAATTCTGCAAACTGGCACATTTGGCGAAATTACTTTAATTTGATTATGTTTATTATTGGTGCAAATGCGACGAATGAGTATAAAAAGGAATATATTTCAAGTAAAAAGGAACTAAGGACATCATTTCTATCAGTTCTTTTTAAATCAAAAGTTTCGTTGTTTCAAAAGATATTTATCATTGGAGCATCACTTTTCCCAGTTACAGTTGCAAAACTTATTTTATGGAAAAAAAGAAGAGGTTTTAAAAAAGATAAGGTTAAATAGATAATATTATTGCAAATAGTATCAAATTTATGATTATATAATTGTTTTTTTTGTAGTATATTAAATCGGTATAAAAATATGGATGCTTTACCAATTATTTCAAAGCAAAAATTGAAAATTTTATTTTATAATATTGTAAGATTAAAAATATGAAAATGAATATTTTATTTGTATCCAATTTAGATGATGCAATGCATAGGGGACCAAATCATAGTGTTCCTGCTCAAATTTATGCAATATCAAAAATAGATAGTGTATTATGGCTTAATATTTCAAAACAAACACCTTCTATATGGAAAGAACAAAAATTACCTATTTTAACAATTGATGAAATTAGTTCGTGTAGATTGAAAGATTTGCCTTCTCCATTTAATGTGCCAGATCTTATTATTATTGAACAGTTTTATCCTTTTGCAAAAAAAATATTTTTCCTAAATTCAATAATGAAAAGTAAAATTCCATATGTTATTATTCCTCGTGGTGAATTAACGGATAAAGCACAAAATCAGAAATTTTTAAAGAAGAGAATTGCTAATTTGTTGTTTTTTTATAAATTTGCTAAATCTGCTGTTTATATACAATATTTAACAAAACAAGAGCAACAAGATTCTGGTAGCAAATGGAATAAAAACTCATTTGTTGTTCCAAATGGTGTTTCGTTACCTATGTGTAAACCTAAAACTTTTAGTAAAAATATAACAAAAATTGTTTATATAGGAAGAATTGATAAATATCATAAAGGTCTTGATATACTTATAGAAGCTTGCAATAAAACACAAAGTTTGTTGCGAAAATTTAAATTCACTATTGAATTATATGGTACAGATCGTGTTAATGATATACCAAAATTAGTTAATATTATAGACAATTATAATCTCAAAGATATTATTTCTTTCCATGCTGCTGTATTTGGTGATGAGAAAATTAAAGTTCTACAACAAGCAGATGCTTTTATTATGACTTCAAGATTTGAAGGACATCCTATGGGCTTAATAGAAGCTCTTGCTTATGGTTTACCATGCTTAGTTACAACTGGAACAAATATGAGAGAAGAAATTAAAAATCTTGATGCAGGTTGGGGTGCGGATACAACAATTGAAAGTGTTGCTGAAGCTTTAAAGAAGATGATATTAGAAAGAGGTTTGTTTGAACAAAAAAGTAAAAATGCACGAAATTTAGCAAGTCAGTATGATTGGAATGTTATAGCTCAAAAGAGTCATGATATTTATGAGAGAATATTAGGGAAGGAAGAATGAAACAATTGTTGAAAAATTTATTAAAATTATTGCCTAGTAAAATACATATTCAGCTACAGTATTTTTATCATTTTCACAAATTTGTAAATTTAAAGAATCCAAAAACATTCAATGAAAAATTACAGTGGTTGAAATTGTATAATAGAAATCCAGTGTATACAACTATGGTTGATAAGTATAAAGTTAAAGATTATGTGGCAAATATTATTGGTAAAGAATATATTATTCCAACTTTAGGGGTTTGGAATACACCTGAAGAAATTGACTTTGATAAATTACCTAATCAATTTGTTTTAAAATGTACTCATGATAGTAAAAGTGTAATCGTTTGTAAAAATAAAGATATTTTTGATAAAAAAGCAGCAATTGTAAAACTTTCTAAAGCACTAAAAAAAGACTTTTATTGGTATGGAAGGGAATGGCCATATAAAAATGTAAAACCATGTATTATAGTTGAAAAATATATGGAAGATAAGGAGGAAAAAGAACTTCGTGATTATAAGTTTTTTTGTTTTAATGGATATGTAGACAATGTAATGATTTGTATTGATCGTAATATAAATGATCCGAAATTTTATTTTTTTAATGATAAATGGGAATTACTTAGAATAAATAAAAGAGGCTTGGAAGCATCTCAAAATTTTACATTGGAAAAACCAATTTTAATTGATAATATGTTTAAAATAGCTTCAATATTATCAAAGGATATTCCTTTTGTACGGGTAGATTTGTATAATTGTAACAATAAAATTTATTTTGGAGAAATGACATTGTACCCAGCAAGTGGTCTTGATTCAAATTTATTATCACAAACTGATAAATATTTAGGATCTTTGATTAAACTTCCAACAAGGAGAATTTTATGAGAACAATTGGATTTCCTATTAGTCATAAAGAAAATGAATGCCGTCGAGCTATTGTTCCAGATCATATTCGTTTTATTAAGTATCCACAGCAACTTTATTTCGAAAAAAATTATGGAAAAGTTCTTGGAATTTCTGATAATGAATATAAAAAAGTAGGTTGCCATATTGTTTCCCGTGAGGAAGTCCTAAAAAAAAATATTATTTGTGATCCTAAAATAGGTGATGCTGAATATTTGAACAAATTAAAAAAAGGTCAGATTATATTTGGATGGATTCATGCTACACAAAACAAAAATATTACAGATAAAATTATAAGAAATCATTTAACAGGATATGCTTGGGAAAAAATGTATTATGGAGGCAGACATTTGTTTTGGAGAAACAATGAACTTGCTGGTGAAGCTGCAATTTTACATGCTTTTCAATGTTTTGGAAGAATGCCTTATGAAACGAAAGTGGCAGTTATTGGTAATGGAAATACAGCTCGTGGTGCAATCAAAATTTTAAATATGTTAGGTGCAGATGTTATGCAGTATAATCGTCATACAGAAAAGTTGTTGAGAGAGGAGATTAATTTATACGATGTTATAGTTAATTGTGTTTTATGGGATATAAAACGAAAAGATCATATAATTTATAAAAAAGATTTACAAAAAATGAAAAAAGGAGCTATGATTATAGATGTAAGTTGTGATAGACATGGGGGAATTGAAACAACTATTCCAACAACAATTGAAAATCCTACTTATTGTGTAGAAGATATTATTCATTATGCAGTGGATCACACACCAGCATTATTTTATAAGACTTTTTCTTATGATAATTCAAAAACCATTTATCCGTACATAGAGGAATTGATTACTAATAAACATAGTAGTGTTTTAGAGAATAGTTTAATTGTTAAAGATGGGAATATTATAGATAATGAAATAATTAAATATCAAAATAGGTAATTATGTTAGTTTATGATATCATAAATTAACAGTGTAAATGATTATTTGTTATGAATTATAAGAGAGTATATTATAATGCTATTGCAGGGTTTACTAATCAAGTGGTTACACTTGTTTGTACATTTATTTTGCCTCGACAGATTCTATTGTACTATGGTTCAGGTGTTAATGGCCTAATTTCGTCTATAACACAGTTTTTGGGCTTTATAACATTAGTAGAAATGGGAATAGGAGCCGTTGTTCAAACATCTCTTTACAAACCACTCGTGTCAAATGATACACAGCAAATTAGTAAAATATTAAAATCTGCTCAAAAATTTTTCAATAAACTTGCTTTAATATTAATTTGTTATATAATTGGACTTTGTTTTTGTTATCCTTTGATAACACATAGTGAATTTTCATATTCCTTTGTTATTCCTTTAATTTTATCTATATCTATAAATTTATTTGCGAATTATTACTTTTCTTTAACAAGAGTTTTATTATTAAATGCAGATCAAAGAGCTTATATTAATTTGATATTGAATAGTACAGCTCTTATATTAAACACAACCATTGGTGTTCTTTTAATACATTCTAATGCATCAATTCAAGTAGTTCAATTTGCTATGGCAAATATATTATTGATAAGACCTATTGGAGTATGGTTGTTCACTAAAAAATATTATAAAGTTCAAAGAAATGTCGTATTGCTTGAAGAACCAATTAGACAAAAGTATAATGGACTTGCACAACATATTTCTTCATTTGTTTTATCTCATTCCGCAGTTATGGTTCTTACTTTTTTTTCGTCATTAGAAATGGTATCTGTTTATAGTATTTACTATATGGTTGTAGCTGGTATCCGTCGTTTTTTATGTACAGCTATGACAGGATTTGATTCTCTGTTTGGACAATTATATGCAAGCAAAAATCCTTCGCTTATAAAAGTATTTGCTTATTATGAATGGTTTGTACATACCGGTGTTAGTTTAATTTTTACAGTAACAAGTTTATTAATAGTTCCATTTGTGATGTTGTACACTTCAAAAATAATAGATGTAAATTATTCACAACCTTTATTTAGTGATTTGTTATTATTTGCATATGTTATGTATACTATTCGTCTTCCATATATTTCTATAATATTTGCTGCAGGACATTATAAACAAACTCAGCATATTTCTATATTGGAGGCTATATTAAATATTGTTATCTCTATAATTTGTGTGCAAACTTGGGGGGTTTGTGGGGTTGCATTAGGAATAGCAATTGCTATGACATATAGCACAATAGCAATGGCATATTATTCACACAAAAATATCCTGCATCGTTCTTTTGGATATGTGTTAAAACATTATGTTGTAGATGTTTTAATAATAATATCTATTATTGTTTCTACAAAATGGTTAGTTTATATAAAAACATCGTATATTGCATGGACAATAATGGCAACAAAAGTGACATTTATTGCTATAATAGCAACATTATTTGTCAATTTGCTTTTTTATAGAGAGGAAACTAAAAAAATGTTTGAAAAAATTATGCATAAATTTTTTGTTGATAGGAAATTTTAGTATAAAAGTATACTTATAGTTTAGGTGATAGTTGTAAAATGATTGATTTATGGCAGTATTATTTATTATTAATAATAGTATCACTTCAAGGATTATTTTGTTTAAGAAATTCTGATAAAATATTTCTATTCATAACATTTTTAGAATTGTTTTTTATTTCTGGATTTAGGGCTTGGCATATTGGTAATGATACGAATGTTTATGTAAATCTTTTTACTTATGCTATTGATAATTATGATTTATCTTTTTCATATATGGAAAAAGGATATTTGTTGTTTAATAAAACATTAAGTTTGTTTACTGACAAACCTCAATCTATATTAGTGATTACTTCTTTCTGCATATTAGGACCAATTTTTTATTTTATATATAAGTATTCTAAATTTATATTTTTGTCAACTTTATTATTTGTAATATTACAATTTTCAGTAACATTAAATATTGTTAGACAATATATATCTTTGATAATTGTTTTGTTAGGCTTTAGCTTTGTTATAAAAAGACAATTTATAAAATTTTTATTGTGTTGTTTAATTGCAACAACATTTCATACATCTAGTATTGTAGCAATAGTTTTGTATTTTATTTATCCATTGAACATAAAAATGAAAAATATTATTACTGTTTTTATTGTTACAATTCTCATATTTGTATTCATTGCTCCTTTTCTTGATAAAGTTTTTCAAATTTTAGGTAGATATGAAAGTTATATGGGCAAGACACTAATGGGAGAAGAAATAAAACTTGCAAGTATAATGAAAACATTAGTTAATTTATCAGTTTTTCTATTTTGTTTTATTACATACTTTTTTATTAATAAAAGCAAAGAAGGCTTTTCAAATTTTATACTTAGACCACAATTTTTATTAATATGTTCTTTGTTGGCATTAAGTATACAATTTATATCTATTAGAGGAACAATTATAGAAAGAGTGGCAACGTATTTTTCTTTTTTTAGTATAATATCAATTCCGACATTCATTAATTGTTATCCGAAAAAAATAAGAATGATAATTGCAGCTATAATAATATTTTGTTTTATTTGTTATACAAGTATCATATTTATAAACAGACCAAATTGGAATTATGTCTTGCCTTTTGAATTTTGTTTTCAGTAGACTCTCTTAAAACTCTCGATGAGAAAAAACTAACCCCAACTCTCTTCAACGAAAAACCTTTAGTTGTTAAAATCTTTAGAAAAATCCTTAAAAATTTTTTCAATTTTAGTATATAAAATAATTTCATTGGAGAAATTAATTTTATATAATAGTCTTAGATTGACAATATTAAATTTTATTTATTGCGGAAATAGGATTTAGTTAAATGAAAAATTTAAAAAAAGTAAAAGTTGTTGATTTGTTTTGTGGAGTAGGTGGACTTACTTGTGGATTAAAAAAATCAGGATTGAATGTTGTAGCAGGCTTTGATAATGACGAGACTTGTAGGTATGCTTATGAATATAATAATGATGCTAAATTTGTATGTGCGGATATTTCAAGTTTAAATAGTAGAAGAATTAGTAGATTTTATAGGAATAAAGATATAAAAGTATTAGTTGGTTGTGCTCCTTGCCAGACTTTTTCAAAACAAACAAATAAATACAAAAATAGGGTTAATGATAAAAAATGGACTTTGTTGAATTATTTTACCGAACATATTAATAATGTTGATCCCGATATTATATCAATGGAGAATGTGCCGGAGTTAAGAAAATTTGATGTTTTTGAGAAATTTAAGGATAATCTTATAAAAAGAAATTATAATGTGTCGTATAGTGTTGTTAATTGTAGTGAATATGGTATGCCTCAAAAAAGAAAAAGATTAGTTCTTTTAGCATCAAAATTAGGTAAAATTAATATTATTCAACCTGATCCTAGTAAAAAAAGAAAAAAAGTAGAAGATGTATTAAGAGATCTCCCTGCATTAGAAGCTGGACAAGAGGATAGTAGAGATCCATTACATAGATGTCCTAAATTATCAAAAATAAATCTTGAAAGAATAAGACAGTCAAGACCTGGTGGAACTTGGCGTGATTGGGATAAAGATTTGTTACCTGACTGCTATAAAAAAACTTCAGGGAAAACTTATAGCTCTGTATATGGGCGTATGTGTTGGAACAAACCATCTCCAACAATAACAACTCAATTTTATGCATATGGCACTGGAAGATATGGACATCCTGAACAAGATAGAGCTATTTCTTTGAGAGAAGGGGCAATACTACAGACTTTCCCTAAAAAATATAAATTTACAAAGAATAAAGATATGATTACATATAAAGTTTTAGGACGACAAATAGGAAATGCTGTTCCTCCTATGTTAGGAGAAATTATAGGTGAATCAATAAAAAAACATTTGCTGGAGAATTAAAATATGAGTTTTCATTTTGATATATTATTGACGGTATTGAATAGTGTATTGAAGAGAAAAATAAAGAAAAGAGGTTGTGACAATGTGTAGTAGAGAATATAAGTTAAGCATTGATCCTAGAATTTTGGAATTATTAGGTCCAAGTTTATATACAAACATTTATTATGTATTAGCAGAATTAATTGCGAATGCTTATGATGCGGATGCTCATAATGTTTATATTTTTTCTAATAGAGATGATATAACCGTTGAGGACGATGGAAAGGGAATGTCTTATTCAAATGGAGATATAAAAAAATATTTAAGTGTTGCCGAAGTATCAAGAAATAGTGATACAGATTCTTTTACGGAAACATTGAAGAGAAAAAAGATGGGAAGAAAGGGCGTTGGAAAATTAGCAGCATTGTCTGTATCTGAAAATGTTTTAATAAAAACTATATCCAATGGTGAAAAATCAGGATTTGTTTTGTCTCGTCATATAGGAAACGATAGACAATTGATTCCTATACCTGACGAAGATATTAAATTCAGTAAAATAGTAAATAAAGGTACAGCGGTCGTTATGCAAAAGCCACAATATAAATTACATAGTTCCTTAAAAGATATTAAGAAAAATTTATTAAGAATATTTCCATTGATTAATGAAGATTTTCAAATTCATTTAATAAGAGGACAAGAAGAAGAAATTATAAAAGATTTTGATAAAGAAATGATCACAGAACTGTCGACTATTATTACATTAGGTGATGAGTTCAAATATTTGAATGAATATTTTAGAACGCCGTTTGGAAATAGAAAAAATGATTTACTAAAAAATGAACCTACATATTCTATCCCAGTTTCTATGAAAGATAAAAATGGAGAAGAACATTCATATAATGTTGAAATCAATGGTTGGGTAGGAACATACTTAACAACTAGGAATAGAAAGAAAAATTTAACAGATTTTCCAGATAATTTTATTTCGTTGTATGCAAATAATAAAATGGGTGAATTTAATATTCTTCCTTTGGTTGGACAAAACAAATTGCAAGAAGTATATGTAGTAGGACAACTTCATGTTGATATTTTTGAATTAACAGAACTTCCGGATATGGCATTAAGTAATAGACAAGGTTATAAATCAGATGATAAAAGATATCAATTAGTTTTAGATTATGTTAGAAAAAATTTGTTGCCGAATATTCTTAAAATGAGAAATATTTATGTGGATTTAAAACAAAAAGAAAAAGAGGGGAAAAAACTAGAACAACAACTAAAAAAAGAAGAATCTTTTCGTCAATCAGTAGATAAATTTAGAAAAAACACAAGTAAAAAAGCTGCGAGTAGAATTTCTCAAAAATTGGGGATAAAAGAAAATCAGTCTAAAGAAGTTGAAGATATTTTATCAGAAGAAATAAATTCAAATAGTCCATCTATGGGTATTAAAAGTATTATTGATTCGCAAAAAAGAAAAATTTTGATTAGTCAGACATATAAAGATAAGGATTTAGCAGACATTATTTATTCTATGCTTATATTTAATAATATTCCTGCTTCTGATATCATCTATACAAATTGTGATGATGAGGAATCTCGAATACCGGAAGATGAAGGAGTGTATGATTATTTAAGAGATTTTTTTGTAGATAGTTATTCAACTCAGAAAATGTATGTGATTTTTGTTACTAGTCATAATACAAAAGAATCTTGGGGAGCATTGACCGAAGTTGGTGCAGCTTGGATTACACAAGTTGATAATAAAATATTTAATGTAAGAGATTTTCGTCCAGAACATCCATTGAATGACGAATTGCAGTGGCATACAAGTTGCCGTGACAGTGATGGAACTTTATTTATGACTGAACTTGAGCAAGACAAATTTTGTCAGAAAATTGAGAATATTTGTGATAAATTAGGCTATGCAAAAAAAAGTAGAGAAGAAAATAAAGAAAAATTAGAAAAGTTGGTGACAATAATAAAAAACTACGAACTTTTATTACACAACTAAAAAGTAAGTGGTTTCGTTTTTTACTATCTATCGCTAAAGGACTGACACAAATATTCTTTTTAAATTTTTAAATAAATTGGTCCCAACCATATCCTCTCCGAAAAACCTTTAGTCGTTAAAATTTTTAGAAAGATATTTAAAAAGATTTTTAAGTAGTATATCTTCAAATAGCAAACCTCCCTTGAATTTAGTAAAATAATTTCGAAGGATTTTTAAGATATTCGAAAATATATTGTTTT
>AUXO013675554.1_pt1 | contig 14397 bp, 10 predicted proteins | sample 768731 | NCBI WGS metagenome assembly AUXO01 (sample SAMN02715735, study PRJNA202380) | gut metagenome | biome: sheep rumen | host: Ovis aries | place: New Zealand: Palmerston North | reverse complement strand
GCCTGCTGTGTCTGCTCATACATCTTTGCGAAAAGTTTCTGAGCGGAATTCATCAGCCTGTCTTTGGCATCCTTGATCTCCGCGATGTCTGCATCACTCAGATTATTGTTGTTCTTATGCTTTTCAACAACAGCTTTCAGTGCCGAAAGATCGGACTCAACGCCGGCCTTGTCGGATGCTTCAAGCTTGTCACCGGCTTCCTGCATAGCATTCTCGACCTGGAATACCATGGACTCCGCCTCATTTTTGGCATCTACGCCTTCCTTACGCTTCTTATCCTGTGCTTCGAAAGCAGCAGCTTCCTTGACTGCTCTGTCGATATCCGCATCAGACATATTTGAAGAAGCGGTGATCGTGATATGCTGTTCCTTACCTGTGCCCAGATCCCTTGCGGATACGTTTACGATACCGTTTGCATCAATGTCAAATGTTACCTCGATCTGCGGAACGCCACGTCTTGCCGGCGGGATACCGTCCAGTCTGAACTGGCCAAGGGACTTATTGTCAGCCGCGAACTGTCTCTCACCCTGAAGAACATTGATATCAACGGCTGTCTGATTATCGGCAGCTGTGGAGAATACCTGGCTCTTCTTTGTCGGGATCGTCGTGTTCCTCTCGATCAGACGGGTTGCGATGCCGCCCTCTGTCTCGATGGAAAGTGAAAGCGGTGTTACGTCCAGAAGAAGGATATCGCCGGCACCCTTGTCGCCTGCGAGCTTGCCGCCCTGGATGGAAGCACCTACAGCAACACATTCATCCGGGTTAAGATTCTTGCTGGGCTCCTTGCCTGTAAGGGCTTTTACCTTATCCTGAACAGCCGGGATACGTGTTGAACCACCGACAAGGAGGACCTTGGTAAGCTCAGAGGCGGTAAGACCTGCATCCTGCAGAGCCTTCTGAACCGGGACAGCTGTCCTTTCAACAAGGCTTCTGGTGAGCTCATCGAACTTGGCTCTTGTCAGATCCATGTCGAAATGCTTCGGTCCGTCAGCCGTAGCTGTGATGAACGGCAGGTTGATATTGGTCGTCGTTGAAGAGGACAGTTCCTTTTTAGCTTTCTCAGCTGCTTCTTTCAGTCTCTGAAGAGCCATCTTATCGTTGGAAAGATCAACGCCTTCTTTCTGTTTGAAATCATTCAGCATATACTGTGTGATCGCATTATCAAAATCATCGCCGCCGAGTCTGGAATCGCCATTAACAGCGAGAACCTCAATGACGCCGTCACCGATCTCAATAATAGATACATCGAATGTACCGCCGCCAAGGTCGTATACCATGATCTTCTGATCGGACTCATTGTCAAGACCATATGCCAGAGCTGCCGCTGTCGGCTCGTTAATGATACGCTTTACTTCAAGACCGGCAATTTTACCGGCATCCTTTGTTGCCTGGCGCTGTGCGTCATTGAAATATGCCGGAACCGTAATAACAGCTTCCGTTACAGCCTCACCGAGATAGTTCTCAGCATCTGCTTTCAGTTTCTGAAGGACCATTGCGGAAATTTCCTGCGGTGTATAGCTCTTGCCGCCCATGGTGACCTTTTCGTTCGTTCCGATTTTTCTCTTGATGGAAGCGATTGTGTTGTCTGCATTTGTAACAGCCTGACGCTTAGCCGGCTCACCGACCAGTCTCTCACCTGATTTCGTTACGGCTACGACAGACGGTGTCGTCCTTGCACCCTCAGCATTGGCGATAACGACCGGCTGGCCGCCTTCCATAACTGCTACACAGCTGTTTGTTGTACCTAAATCAATACCAATAATCTTACTCATTACCATTACCTCCAGTATTCATGTATTTCCTTTACAAAAATAGTATAATTTCTTAATTTATTTCAAACCCCTTGCGGAGATATGAATCAGTTCGCTACTTTGACCATAGAATGGCGGACGACAGTATCCTTATACAGATACCCTTTCAGCAGCTCTTCGGCCACAATGTTCTCGCCCAGAGACTCATCTTCGACATGCATGACGGCATTGTGAAGATTCGGATCGAACTCTTTTCCGGCAGCATCGATCGGTGTGACTCCCAGGTCAGCAAGGACCGTTGTGAACTGCTTGTAGATCTTATGCATGCCCTGTGTAAAGGGATCTTCCTGATCTTCCTCTGTGACCAGTGAGAATCCTCTTTCAAAATTATCAAGGACCGGAAGGATCTTCTCTATGACATCTTTCGCTCCCATCGCATACATCCCGGATTTCTCCTTCTCTGTACGCTTTCTGTAATTATCGAACTCTGCCATGAGCCTCATATACTGATCATTCAGCTGCCTGATCTGTTCATCCTTTTTTTCAAGTTCTTTCTTGCTCTTTCTGCCGAAGATATCCATCGGCTCCGGTTCCTTTCCAGCGTCGGCAGTTTCCGCCCCGGCCTCTTCTTCCGTTTCCTGTTCGGTGTTCTCAGCGTTCTCTTCCTGCTCAGCGATCTCTTCTGTCTCCCCGGCAGATTCAGTTTCCGCCTCCGCAGCTTCCTCGTGAGCATCGGCGACAGCTTTCTTCACCGCCTCTTCCATTTCTTCTGAAATATTCTTTTCTTCTGTACTCAATGATAAAGCTCCTCGCTTTCTGCTTCCTGTCTGTTACAAGTCCTGCCCGCCGGACCCGGCGCAGGATCCGGTCAGTGTAAGCTGACATATTGCAAATCAAATCCTGCTCGTCCCTGCGGAACGTATACCCTGTCTTTCTCAGAGGCTAATTTCCCGGTCCCGAAGCTTTCGTACCCGAATCGGCAGGTACTGCTTTCTCGTCCCGGAACAACTCACTTAATGATTCCTTTACGGTATTCAGGTTATCCATGACTTTTTCATAATCCATACGTTTCGGACCGATGATACCGATCGTCCCCTGCATTCCGTTGCCCAGATCATATGTTGCCGTCACGACACTGCAGTCTTTCATGGATTCGACCGGACCTTCCTCACCGATATAGACCTTTATTCCTGTTCCGGTATCGACGGACTCCATTTCCGTATCCTTGATAAAATCCGCAAGAAGACTCTTTTCTTCAAGTGTCGTGATCAACTGGCTGGCTCTGGACTTATCTGCCAGTTCCGGATAGCGGAAAATATTATTGGCTCCGCTGGTATATATTTCCATATTCTCATCGGTCTCGGCACGGATCACTTCCGCAATCGTATCAAGTACATCATTAACGACCTGTGCATGTATTCCGGCCTCTTCCTTGATATTGGATATCAGTCCCAAATTGATATCGGATAATGTAAGTCCGTTCAATCTGGTATTCAGAAGCAGGTTAAGCTTCAGGACCTGCTCCTCATTGATTTCTTCATCAAGATCCAGCAGATGATTCTTGACGATATTTCCCTCGATCACAACAACATCGAGCAGCTGTCTTGAATTGATCCTGCTCAGCTGGATGAATTTCACCTTATTTCCTTTATAAGAAGGAGCGGAGATCATCGTCGTGTAATTGGTCCTGGAAGCCAGCAGTCTGACGACCTGCTTAAGAATCTCCTCCATTCTGTTGGTCTTATAAATCATCAGGCTGTTCATCGCGGTGACCTGAGAAGTTCTTTCCTCGACCAGTTCGTTGACATATAAACGATATCCCTTATCGGAAGGAATGCGGCCTGCCGATGTATGGGGCTGTATAATATACCCCATTTCCTCCAGATCGGACATCTCGTTCCGAATTGTCGCGGAGCTCAGGTTCAGATCCGTGTACTTGGAAATCGTCCGGGAACCGACAGGTTCTCCTGTTTCCAGATAGTTTCGGATTATAGCCTGCAGAATCTTCCGCTTTCTATCTGTCAGTTCCATGACATTACTTCCTTTCCTCCGTTTTTGTTAGCACTCGATGTATTGGAGTGCTAACATCTATGACATAATATACTCCCGGGATTTGAGGATGTCAACACTTTCTTTAAAAAATCGCCAAAAAAGAACTGCCGCATTTTCTGCGGCAGTTCCGTAACGAAAGTCAGTCTATCTTATTTATATTACTGATAGTTTTCAGCCATCTTTCTTGTCTCGGGACTCTTCTCATCATCATCACAGCACATATCTACAGAAGGAGCTTTTTGGGGCTTCGCACTCTTATCGATCGGTGTAGCATCCCCGAGTCCTGTTGCCTCGGATACAAGTCCGAGTGAGGAAATAACACCCGTAAGATCTGTCGGCATGTAAATCTTTGTTGCGCGACCGTCCGAAACATTCTTCAATGCCTCAAGACCTTTGAGCTTCAGTACGGATTCATCGACATTTGCATCTTTAAGAGCTTTCAGACCGTCTGCTTCAGCCTGATATACAAGGGCGATCGAGCGGGCACGGCCTTCCGCAAGAGCGATCTGCGCATCACGCTCAGCTTCCGCAGCAAGGATCTTGGCCTGCTTGTCACCTTCCGCGCGTGCTACAACAGATTCCTTGTGAGCGGTTGCTTCAAGAATCGTCTGACGCTTTTCACGCTCCGCTTTCATCTGCTTTTCCATCGCGCTCTGAATCTCTGCCGGAGGGATAATGTTCTTCAGCTCGACACGAGTGACCTTGATACCCCAGGCATCTGTAGCCTCATCGAGGATCTGCTGCATCTGGCTGTTAATAATGTCACGGCTTGTAAGGGTCTGATCAAGCTCCATACCGCCGATGATATTACGAAGGGTCGTCGCATTAAGATTCTCCAGGGCACTTACCGGTCTGTCGACACCGTATGTATAAAGTCTCGGATCAAATATTTTAAAGTATACGACCGTGTCGATCTTCATTGTTACATTGTCTTTTGTAATAACATTAGACGGAGCAAAGTCGCATACCTGCTCCTTCAGAGATATCTTGCCGGCAATACGTTCAACGAACGGAGCTTTCAGATGCAGGCCGTGTTCCCAGGTCGCCCTGTAACTTCCGAGGAACTCGACAACGTATGCGTTCGCCTGCGGCACAACGCGTATGCATGAAAGCAGAAGCCACAAAACAAGAACAATCAGAACAATAAGAAAAATTGAAAATCCCATGTTTCTACCTCCTACTCAGGAAACAATTATTACAGGGAATTGATTTCCCCGTCCTTTACAGTATAACATCTGTTCATGAACAGGTAAAGCAATTCACAGCATCTGATGGCGAACTACCGCGTACTCGTCATCCAGCCTGTAATACGGACAGGATCCACGAGGTGATGTGATGAACCGAACATACTCGTCCTCATCCATATCCACCGCGCAATAATACTCCTCATCCTCTTCGTCATATACAAAGTAGACACAACTGTCACATATATTCATATGATCTCCTGTAACCTCCTGTGAGTGATGCGGTATGTTATGCCTTTCCGCCGCGATTTCTGCCGCGTGCCCTGTTGTACTTTTTATAGGTACGTTCCGGCTGCGCGTTCTTCATAATTGCAGCATCTTCTCTTGCTCCGGCTCTCCTCTTTCTGACGGCAGATTCCGTGTCGGCAACATCATCCAGATTCTTTTTGAGCTCGACCATCTGGTCACGCAGCTCTGCCGCCATCTCGAAGTTGAGTTCCGCTGCTGCCGCCCGCATCTGTTTTTCCACTTTCCCGATCAGTTCCTCCAACTCAGCCCGGCTCATATCTTCCGGATCCTTATCCAGCCTTGCTTCCGTCTTCGCTACTTCTTTCGAGATGGAGATCAGATCCCGTACTGCTTTGCGGATCGTAGTAGGTGTAATGCCGTTTTCTTCATTATATCTCTGCTGGACACTTCTCCTTCTCCGGGTCTCCTCAATAGCGCGCCGCATGGAATCAGTCATGACATCAGCATACATAATGACGTGCCCGTCCGCATTTCTGGAAGCGCGGCCGATTGTCTGAATCAAGGATGTTTCAGAACGAAGGAACCCTTCCTTGTCCGCATCGAGTATGGCGACCAGTGTAATTTCGGGGATGTCCAGTCCTTCTCTGAGGAGATTGATGCCGACCAATACATCAAATACATCCAGACGCATATCTCTGATGATCTGTGTCCTCTCCAGTGTATCGATATCCGAATGCAGATAGCGCACGCGAATACCCAGATCTTTCATATAATCCGTTAGATCCTCCGCCATTCTCTTGGTCAGTGTAGTGATAAGCACCTTATTATGATTCTCCACTTCTCTGTTGACTTCGGAAATCAGGTCATCGATCTGTCCCTCGACCGGCCGTACATCCACATCCGGGTCCAGTAATCCTGTCGGCCGGATAATCTGTTCTGTCCTGAGCAGCTCATGTGACTGCTCATACTTACCGGGAGTAGCCGAGACGAAAAGGATCTGGTCGATCCTGTCCTCGAACTCTGTAAAATTGAGCGGTCTGTTGTCCAGAGCACTCGGAAGCCGGAATCCGTAGTCGACCAGTGTCGTTTTTCTGCTCCTGTCTCCATTGTACATCGCCCCGATCTGCGGAATCGTCATATGAGATTCATCGACAATAATCAGAAAATCATTTTTAAAGTAATCGATCAGTGTATACGGCGGTTCTCCCTCTACTCTTCCGGTCAGATGCCGCGAATAATTTTCTATCCCGGAACAGAATCCGGTCTCCTTCATCATCTCGATGTCGAACTCCGTACGTTCCGCTATACGCTGGGCTTCAAGAAGCTTGTCATTCGACTTGAAGAAGGTGACCCGTTCCCGCATTTCAGCTTCAATCTCATCGCATGCCTTATTCATCCTTTCCGGCGGGACGACATAAAAGGAAGCGGGATAAATAGCCTGATATGCCAGCTCAGCCTTTACATCACCTGTCAATGCATCGACCTGCATGACCCGCTCGATCTCATCCCCGAAAAATTCTATCCTGATCGCATACTCATTGTTATCCGCAGGAATGACCTCCAACGTGTCCCCTTTTACTCTGAAAGTGCCACGGTGAAAATCCATCTCATTCCGCTCATACTGCATATCGATAAGCTCCCGGATCAGCTCATCCCGGTCTTTCAGCATACCCGGACGTACTGATGTCATCATTTCCGCAAAATCTTCCGGAGCACCGATACCGTAAATACAGGAAACAGAAGCTACAATGACTACATCCCGTCTCTCCGAAAGGGATGAAAGCGCAGAGAGCCGCAGTTTATCAATCTCATCGTTGACCGCAGAATCTTTGGCTATATATGTATCAGAGGAAGGAACATATGCTTCCGGTTGATAATAATCATAATAAGAAACAAAATATTCCACTGCGTTCTCAGGAAAAAACTCTTTAAATTCACTGTAAAGCTGTGCTGCCAGCGTTTTGTTGTGAGCAATGACAAGAGTCGGTTTCCCTAATCTCTCAATAATATTGGCCATAGTGAACGTTTTTCCCGATCCGGTGACGCCCAAAAGGGTCTGAGCCTGATTTCCCTCACGAAAACCGCGGACCAGTGTATCAATTGCCTCCGGCTGATCTCCGGTCGGCGCATATTCCGAATGAATCTTGAACTCCATAATCAGACAGGTCCATCCTCTCTGGCATATTTATGCAGGTTATAAAAAGCAGCAATTGTCAAAACAAGTATCATTGCGAAGGCCGTGATATAAAAAATATCTTTCTCCGCAGTCATCGAGAAATCCCAGTAACCGTGAATCAGCATCGGGATAATTAAGGAGTACTTCATATACTGTTTTTTTCTGCGAATGTCGCCTCGTTTCTCCGCGGCCTTGGCCGTTCCAAGGTAATGTCCCATGTAGACACCGCAAATTGAATGGATCGGAATCAATCTGAGGAAAACAATTCCCGTTCCGAACTGCCACATATATAAAACATTTTCGATCGCTGCAAATCCGACTGCAGAAGCAAGACAATAGACAATGGCGTCGAACCGGTAATTGAACGCGGGATCCTTCCAGATGAACCTCGAGACCGGAGCGCGCTTACAAAATTCTTCGATCAAAGCGATCGCCAGGAAATTATCTATAATAAGATATAGATAGGAAGACTCATCCAGATCTGCATACATGAGCGCAACGCCGGCCAGTGATTCAAGCACAGCTGCGGCACAGGTCGAAGCAGCTCCCATAAGGAACACTTTAACGACCAGCCCTACAGGTTCCCGCTCTACACGGTCCAGTTTCCACACATACGCAAGCAGTAAAATCGGCGGCACAAGTCCCCACAATAAAAGATTTTCCATACATTCCTCCACATACCTACAGAATGAAAAAGCCGATACACTACGTATAACAACATATATGTCGACCTTCGTCGTCCGTCATATAACGCTGTACGTTCGTTCAGTGCATCGGCTCCGTATATTTATGTCCGGATTTCATCCGGTCACAATAGTCTTATAAAGAATATCAGATATCCAAATGTCTTCTTACTGTAATAAAGGACCCGAGAAGGCCTATGCCCAGTCCCAGAGCAAGTCCGACCGGTACAAGACTTGAAAATACCTGATTAACTGTCGGCAGTGATTCCGAAATGGAAGAGAGAATTTCAAACCTGCTCAGAATCATATCTACCATTTTGTCATACGTGAAATAGAGGAAAACAAGCGGAAGTGCCGCTCCAATCACTCCCAGCAGAATACCTTCGACTATAAAAGGAGCTCTTACGAACGCATCCGTTGCTCCGATCAGTTTCATGATCGCAATTTCATTTCGTCTGACAGAGATACCCATATTGACGGTATTCGAGATCAGGAAAATCGCAACGACCAGCAGAACGGCTATAATACCAATCGAAACATACATGAACAGCCTGTTAAAGCTGACAAGTGTCTTGGTAGCTGCAGCACTCTGATTTACCTGCCTTACTCCTTTCAGTTTTTCTATTTCTGCGACAACACTGTTCTGGTTTTCAATTTCATCCACCTGAACAGTATAACTTGCGGAATTGGCAAGCGGATTATCCGAGGCAAAGCTCTCGGCATACTCCGGATTGTCGCCAAAATATTCTTTCTGAAATTTCTCCCACGCTTCCTCAGCAGATGTAAATTTTACGCTGGTAACATGATCCATCTTCTCAATCTTTGTTCCGATATCCTTGATGGTCGCATCATCCAGTCCCTCGTCGAAAAGAACCGTCACACCGACTTCCTCTTCAAGTGTGCGTATCATAAAATTCACATTCATAAGAATGGAGAAGAATATGCCGAACACAAGAATACAGGCTGTCATTGTAGCAATGGAAGCAAGCGAGAACATCCTGTTCCGCCATATATTCTTAAATCCCTGTTTTAAAGCGTAAAGGAAAGATCTAGGCTTCATGATAGCCTCCTTCCTCCACGTCTCTCGTTATAACTCCGCGATGCATGGTAATAACACGTTTCTGGAACCTGTTGACAAGTTCTCTGTTATGGGTAACGACCAGAACAGTTGTGCCGCGTTCATTGATATCAAGAAGCAGCTTCATGATATCATACGAGTTCTTGGGATCCAGATTTCCTGTCGGTTCATCGCACAGAAGAATTTCGGGTTTATTCACAATCGCTCTGGCCACAGCCACTCTCTGCTGTTCACCGCCTGAAAGCTGCTTCGGCAGACTCTTATATTTCCCGGCCAGTCCGACAAGTTTCAGTGTCTCCGGGACCCTTTTTCTGATCAGTCTTCCGGGCGCTTCAACAACATGCTGTGCAAATGCCACATTTTCGTAGACATTTCTGTCGTTCAAAAGTCGGAAATCCTGGAAGACCACACCTACTTCTCTCCGGTATTTCGGAATCGCATTGTGCTTAATTGTATTCAGCACATGACCGTTTACCGTAATAATACCGCCTGTCGGTTCCAGTTCCTTAAGTAAAAGCTTTATCAGAGTAGACTTACCCGAACCGCTCTCACCGACTATGAATACGAACTCTCCCTTATTTACATGAAGCGTGACCGCATTAACAGCCGGCTGACCCCGGTTGTAAGACTTACTTACACGGTCTAGATCAATCATATGAATCCTCCTTCTTTTCGGGAAGACACAACCGATGCTTTTTTACATTTCTGCAAAAGCACCACACAGACATATCCGACCGTCACATACTCTTTTTATGATCAGAAATGTCTCAATATTCAAGTGTCTCCATATATTTCATATACCTTACGACCATAAGCGCAATTTTAAAAGTAATTGCGTCGTCGAACACACGGAGATCCAGACCCGTGCTTTTCTGGAGCTTGTCCAGACGGTATACAAGCGTATTTCTGTGAATGTAAAGCTGACGCGATGTCTCTGATACATTCAGGCTGTTCTCGAAGAACTTGTTGATAGTAGTCAATGTTTCATCATCGAAATCATCCGGCGATTTCTCCGTAAAGATTTCCTTGATGAACATCTTGCAGAGCGGGATCGGAAGCTGATAGATCAGTCGTCCGATTCCAAGCTGGCTGTAAGCAATTATATTCTGATCTCCGAAGAAAATCTTTCCGACATCCAGAGCCATTCTGGCTTCTTTATAGGACCGGGAAACTTCCTTGATCTCGGATACGGCATTTCCGTAGGCAACATGCGTAGAATCGAAATCTTCGTCATCCCTGGAAAGGGTACTGATGATCGATTCAGCTATGGCATGAAGCTCTTCCTGTCCCGCGTCATCATCCAGCTCCTTAATAACAATGATACTGTTCTCATCGACCGCTGTAATAAAATCGTTCTTGGACTTGGAGAACAGACCTTTTACTGCTTCCAGTGTACTGTAATCCTTGCTCTGCTCAGATTCCAGGATATAAACGACACGTTTCACATTCGTAGCAATGTGAAGCTTCATTGCACGATTATATACATCCACAAGCAACAGGTTGTCAAGAAGCAGATTCTTTATAAAATTATCTTTGTCGAAATGCTCTTTGTAGGCAACGACAAGATTCTGGATCTGGAAAGCCGCAAGTTTTCCGATCATCGTCATATCTTCGTTCCCGTGAACAATTACCACATACTCGACCTGATAATCATCGTAGACTTTGAAATACATGCTGCCGCGTATTTCCTGTGAATCTGCCTGTGACTCGGCAAAGCTGACAATATCAGACCGGTTAAAAGAATTTTCTGTCTCTGTCGAAGCGACGACTTTTCCTTCCAGATCTACGATTGTCAGTTCACAGCGTCCGATATTCTTGATTCCGTTTATTGTATCCTGAAGTACCAGATTGGAGATCATTTCCTTCCCTCGCTTTACCATGGGCCTGGGGGTATTCAGGGAAAGAACCTAAAATAACCCCAATAACATACAACATTTTTACTTTTTTGTGAAGCGCATTCTATATCTTTTAACATTTTCTTAACATATAGGCCAAGAAATGTACTTCTTCATTTTCAGACAATCCGCCAAGGAGGATGCGCAGTACTGTGGGCGGATGACATTCATGAAATACTTATCATACTTCAAAAAGAAGGTCCGCATAAGATGGCACCGGCCAGTAAGCCCTGTCTACAATGTTTTCCGCCAGATCGATCGGTCGCCTCAAATTATCCATTGCAGGAACGACCAGATTCCTGAAGGCTCTCGCCTGTTCAGCTCCCTGTGTCACTGACTCCGCAATGTGTGTCCCCTCCTCGAGCACTTTGCAGGCTTCCTGAGCCTCTCTAAGGTACCCATTCAGTACGGAAAGCAATTCTTTCTGCACAACGGGGTCTATCCCACAGTCTGTTGACGCGGCTGCGGATCGCGCAAGACTTGTGCTGTAGCGGATCATAGCGGGAATAAAATCTTTGCTGGCCATCTGAAGCATTGTTCTTGCTTCTATATTAATTGCCTTCGCATAAAGTTCATATTTTACTTCCGCTCTGGATTCCAGCTCTGCTTTTGAAAAGACGTCAAATCTTTCAAAAAGTCTGACTGCCTTTTCAGTCATCAGGGCGGGAATGGCGTCGACCATTGAAGGCATGACAGGAAGTCCTCTTCGCTCAGCTTCTTTCGCCCATGCCTCCGAATAACCGTTTCCGTTGAAAATGATCCGGCTGTGCTCTGTCGCGTACTCTTTAATCAGGTCGTGAACAGCCTCATCAAAGTCTTCCGCCTTCTCCAGGCGGTCACATGCATCGCAAAATGACTCTGCCACAATAGTATTTAATACTGTATTCGCGCCCGCAATTGAATCCCGGCTGCCTACCATACGGAATTCAAACTTGTTCCCGGTGAACGCAAAAGGAGACGTCCTGTTCCGGTCTGTCGCATCACGGGAAACATCGCTCAGAGCAGAGACACCTGTATAAAGTTTTCCGCCTTCAATCGAACTGCTCGCAGATCCTTTGACTCTCAGCTGACTGAGGACATCTTCCAGCTGTTCACCGAGGAACACGGAAATAATGACCGGAGGTGCTTCATTTCCTCCGAGACGTGTCTCATTTCCGACATCCGCCGCTGACTCCCTGAGGAGATCCGCATGCATATCCACCGCTCTCAAAATACAGCAGAGAACAAGAAGGAACTGAATATTCTCATGCGGTGTCCAGCCCGGATCAAGAAGATTGATGCCGTCATCCGTCGTCAAAGACCAGTTGTCATGTTTACCGGATCCGTTCACTCCCGCGAACGGTTTCTCGTGCAGCAGACACCTCAGCCCGTGCCTGGTAGCCACACGCTTCAAAGTCTGCATGGCAATCTGGTTATGATCCACCGCAATATTACATTTCTCATATATAGGAGCAAGCTCATGCTGCGCAGGTGCGACTTCATTATGCTGGGTCTTCGCAGGAACACCCAGTTTCCAGAGTTCGGTATTCACATCCTTCATATAGGAAGCGATCCTCGGTTTGAGTGTACCGAAATAATGATCGTCAAGCTCCTGCCCCTTTGGAGGCATCGCGCCGAACAGAGTGCGACCGGTAAAAACAAGGTCCATTCTCTTCAGATATTTTTCTCTGTCTATAATAAAATATTCCTGCTCTGCTCCGACAGAAGGAGTGACATGCTTTGATGTCGTATTTCCGAAAAGGCGCAGAAGCCTCAGGGATTGTTCCCCAATAGCCTGCATGGAACGAAGAAGAGGGGTCTTCTGATCGAGTGCCTCCCCTGTATAAGAACAGAATGCGGTAGGGATGCAGAGTGTTGCACCGCCTTCATCATGCCTTACAAAAGCCGGCGACGTGCAGTCCCAGATCGTATACCCGCGTGCCTCAAATGTCGCTCTCAGACCACCGGACGGAAAGGAGGATGCATCCGGTTCACCCCGGATCAGTTCTTTTCCCGAAAGGCTGAGGAGGACCTTGCCGCTCGGAAGCGGCGCTGTTATAAAAGAATCATGCTTTTCAGCTGTTGTACCTGTCAGAGGCTGGAACCAGTGCGTATAGTGTGTGGCTCCCTTTTCAAGAGCCCATTCCTTCATTTCATGAGCTATGACATCCGCTGTCTCAAGATTAAGTTCCGTGCCTTCCTCTATAGTATCACGCAGTGCTTTATATACTTTTTTGGGAAGTCTCTGCTGCATAACCGTATCGTTGAAGACATCTTCACCGAATATCTCTGAAATGTTTGTAAATACTTGTTCCATAATCTCCTCTTAATTCAGGTTAATTGTACTTAAATCCGGAGTTCGCCTCACAGCGCCCTCCGGATTTGGTTTTTACGGGCACATTCCATGCAAAATGTGCCCTTTCTTTCATATGTTGTCAATCGCCGGTCTGCGCCAAGCGCTGGCCTGAGATCCGAAATCTATCAAGCTTTGTTAGCAGAACCGAATACTTCGATCTTATACTTAACCATATCTGTGATAGCAGCTGCGCCCGGAGCAAGAAGTTTTCTCGGGTCAAAGCCCTTGCCCTGCTGATCCTTGCCAGCTTCGATATATTCACGAGTAGCCTTTGCAAATGCGATCTGGCACTCTGTATTTACGTTGATCTTGGAAACGCCAAGCTTAATAGCATCCTGAACCATAGCATCCGGGATACCGGAACCGCCATGAAGTACGAGCGGCATTGTGCCGACTTTAGCCTTGATAGCTTCGAGAACGTCGAAACGAAGTCCCGGCCAGTTTTCCGGATATACACCGTGGATATTGCCGATACCAGCTGCCAGCATGGAGATGCCGAGGTCTGCGATCTTCTTGCATTCTTCCGGATCTGCGCACTCGCCCTGTCCTACAACACCGTCTTCTTCGCCGCCGATAGCGCCGACTTCCGCTTCAATGGACATGCCCTTCTCATTGCAGATAGCTACGAGCTCTTTTGTCTTCTCAACATTCTCTTCGAACGGAAGAGCGGAGCCGTCGAACATGATGGATGAGAATCCCGCGTCGATGCACTTCTTGCAGCCTTCATATGTACCGTGATCAAGGTGAAGAGCTACCGGAACTGTGATGCCCTGGCTCTCGATAACGTCCGCAACGATGTCTCTAACTGTCTTGAAGCCAGCCATGTACTTACCTGCACCTTCGGAAACCTGTACGATGACCGGAGCATTGCTCTCCTGAGCTGCCTTAAGAACTGCTTTTGTCCACTCAAGATTGTTGAGGTTGAATGCGCCGATTGCATAATGTCCGGCGTAAGCGTTTGCGACCATTTCCTTTGCTGATACTAACATTAGAA
>AUXO015111694.1_pt1 | contig 14399 bp, 14 predicted proteins | sample 768731 | NCBI WGS metagenome assembly AUXO01 (sample SAMN02715735, study PRJNA202380) | gut metagenome | biome: sheep rumen | host: Ovis aries | place: New Zealand: Palmerston North | reverse complement strand
TAAACTCATTGATATTCCGAGCTGCCGCCGCAAGATTTAAGTACGACAGGGAAACACCCTTTGGAGCCCCTGTCGTACCTGTAGTAAAGAGGATATCGGCTATTTCACTCATATTAGGCACCATAAACTCAGCCTTCTCCGTGCCATCAATGACCTCAGAGAAATTGATAGTCTCACGCGCCACATTGTGTAATGTACCCATCACGCAGACTGGCTTTGTGGATGCCTCAATATGGTTAAAACGTGTTTGGTTCGTATCCGGATCGATTGGCACACAAATGCCCCCTGCTAGATGCACCCCAAAATAGACATACACGAACTCGATATTACCAACAGCAGATAGTATTACTCGATCTCCCTTTTGCAAGTGATGGGTGTTCTGCAACCTGTAAGCCGCTCGCAAACAATAATCCCAAAGCTGGCCATAAGTCACCTCGGTATCTCCTGAGATAAGAGCGATCTTATCAGGTGTATTTTGTACAATAGTAAAAAGCTGTTCCTCTATAGACTTCATTAAGCCTTACCAGATTACAGTTTAGCTTCTACAGCCTTCACGATATCATTCACATCCTCTAGTTCCATCATTTCCTCAGGCTCAAAGCTGATGTCAAACGCTTCTTCCACGTTTGAAAGAATACTTAGGTGGCCCATAGAGTCCCATGCAGGGAAATCACCTACGGTGCTGTCACCAGTTACTTCACTCTTGTCAACCTCACAGGTTGAAGCTACAATCTCAATTACTTTTTCTAATGTTTCCATATTATTCTATCGTTTTTACTATTTTGTTCTTAATTGACTCTATGTCTAATCCAGATAACCCAAGTAGATAGTTATAACTACCCACAGGCATATATCTATCATTGATTCCTATCTTCAATAAAATAGGTTTCACTGATTGAGATATAAGAACACTCTCAATCGCAGAACCAAGGCCACCGATAACACTATGTTCCTCAATTGTGACAATCAGTTTCTTTTGACAGTCTATTGCTGAAGCATCGAGTGGCTTGATTGTATGCATATTCACTACGGAAGCTCTGATGCTCTCATTATATAATGCATCAGCAACTTTCATAGCATTACCAACCATGCTGCCTGTAGCAATAATCTGGATATCAGATCCTTCATGTAACATAACTGCCTTACCAAGTTTAAACTGATAATCTTCCTGATATACAGAAGGAATGCCTGTTCCGCCATATAGTCTGATATATACAGGTCCGGAATAATCAACCGCTGCCTCCAATGATTTAATAGCCTCTAAAGAATCACAAGGAGCAACGACAGTCATTCCTGGTATGGTTCGCATCAGTGCCATATCTTCCAAAGCATAATGGGTATTGCCCATGTATTGTAATGAAAGACCTGAGCCAATGCCCACCAATACCATGGGTATACCCATGTAACCGCAGTATTGTCTAATCTGCTCGAAACTGCGCATAGTAATAAAACATGCCTGAGCTACACAGATTGGTTTATAGCCTTCTTCTGCGAGACCTGCAGCTATTCCTATCAGATTCTGCTCAGCAATGCCCACATTCATGAAATGATCGGGATAGGAGGCTTTGAACTTATCAAGTCCTGCTGGTGTTGACATGTCTGGTGAGAGCACAATGATTTCAGGATGCTCCTGAATGAAGTTCATCAGTCCAACACCAAAGGCACTGCCACCCTGGCCTGCCATGGAAAGCAATTTAACATTGATCTTATTCTCCATCATATGCCCTCCTTATTTCATCCACAGCCTGCTCATACTTCTTCTTACTCAAGGTACACTGATGAGACATCTTATTGTTCTCCAAGAATGAAATACCATGGGCCTTTACTGTATTCGCAAGAATAGCCCTTGGCTTATCACTTTTCTTTGGTAACGTATTTATGAGAGATTCTATTGAATGACCATCTATAACTTCAATATCAAAGCCAAAAGCTAATAGTTTGTCCTCAATAGGATTCAGCCTCATAATCTCATCAGTCGAACCGTCTAGTTGAAAATGATTACGATCAATAATCAATGTGATATTATTCAAACCGAAATTGCTAATAGACATCATAGCTTCCCAGACGATACCCTCATCCATTTCGCCATCACCTAACAGGACATAAATAGTATTGTTTAGTCCTTTCATTTTGCATGCTTTGGCAACTCCTACAGCATACGAAACACCAAGGCCAAGACTACCGCCAGAGAATTCTATTCCTTTTTCCATATTCCGATGGGCGTGACCATGAAACTGGGTTCCATCTGTTTCAAAAGTTGCCAAGTCTTCTTCTGTCATTAAACCTTTTTCCCACAAGGCAGTATACAACGCCAACACTCCATGGCCTTTGCTCAAAATAACTCTATCACGACCTTCGTCATTCATCGAAGGAATATTGGCTACCTCATACAGACATCGCATAATTTCCATAGCAGAAAACCCACCTCCTATATGCGCACCGAAACTGGTACTCAATGCCATATCAAGGGCTTTGAGTTTCATCTCATAGCAATCTCTTTTAAGTCTATTGAAATCCATTTTTTTCAAATTTCTATTCTCTATTCTCAATGAGCTACATTCCTCCATCAATTCTGATGACCTGTCCTGTGATATACGAAGCTTCATCGGATGCCAAAAATGCAATCAAATTAGCGACCTCCTCTGGTCTTCCTTTCCGACCCAGGTCTGTTCGAGCAATCATCTCTGCCTGATATTTCTCGTCCATCTCTCCCCCCATATTGGTTTCAATAAGACCAGGAGCAACGGCATTTACCCTAATACCAAAGGCTGCGAGTTCACGGGCAGTCGTTCTAGTAAAGCTCATCATGGCAGACTTACTGCTCCCGTATGCAGTCCAACCACCTTGATTATCCAAAGCCGTCACGCTACTCATATTCACAATGGATCCCGTCTTACGCTTCATCATCATCTTGGCAACGAGCTGTGTGAGAAGCACTTGAGAAAAGAAATTAACATGCATCACCTCTTTTACTTTAGCCAATGAGGTCATCAGGAGAAACCCGCCTGCAGGAATTCCGGCGTTATTTACCAGAATATCAATGGTGCGTTTCTCCTGATTCAGTTCTTTAAAGACAGCCTTGATGCCATCTTCATCGGTCAGGTCAAAAAATACAAAATGAATGTTCACCCCATACTTTTCAGTCCATTCCTCTGTCTCTGCCTTAAACTCTGCGTTCTCTTTACGAATGGCGCAAATAAGATTCGCTCCTTCTTGAACGAACTTCTTTGCTATCGCTTTTCCTATACCCCTGTTACATCCGGTAATCAAGGCAGTCTTACCTTCTAATCTTCTCATTTTTCTAATTAATACTCAATAATGCTATATGTATAATCCAGACACTTGATCAGCACTTTTTGAATGTGTCTCTTGGAGCATAATTTATTTAACACGAACGCTATATTTCATGTACTGGTAAACAGATAATCTTATCCGTAAACACATGCGCAGCTCCCCAGGAAAGGCCGGAGCCAAAGCCGCACATGACGAGTTCATGCTCACCTTCTTCGAGTTCCACACGTATCTGTGAGGTCATAGTAATCGGAATGGTGCATGAGCTGGTGTTGCCATAGTAAGGCATACTGTAAGGGACCTTTTTTTCTGCTAACTTTAGCTTCTTGCGGATTTTCTCATCAATCATCTTGTTAGCCTGATGAATCAGTAAGTAACTGATGTCAGGTAGAGAGAACTGGAAATGTTCTGATAGTTCCTTGATACACTTGCCTGGGCGGGTTATGGCAAAGGAGAATACAGACATACCATCCATGGAACATTGCATGCCATTACGCTCAATGCCTTCATCATATTTTTTCATCACCAACGATTCTGTAGTAGTTGGGTTACGTACCCCCACCTCACGACAGATAATGGCTTCCCAACCAGCGCCATCGCTACCTAGATTGAATTGCATGGGGTGCTTGGCTTCTGGATTATATTCTAATATGGTGGCAGAACCTGCATCGCCATGTAGTGGCCAAACGGTCTTGTCAAGCGATGACTGGTTTTTTGAGGTCATCTCACCCACGCAAAGCAGACATCTTTTCAGCTGACCGCTCTGCATCATTGAAGAAGCGACACTTAGTCCATAAACATAGCCAGAGCAAGCAAAAGGCAAATCAAAAGCAACTACTTCCGTTCTTAGCCCCAACTTATCCTGAAGAATATTGGCTGTGTTTGGACAAATATAGAAATCGCGTGAGGTAGAAACGAAGATGATAAGATCGATACTCTCGCGTTCCCATCCAGATTCATTAATCAATTTCTCTGCAGCAGCTTGACAGAGGTCAGAAAGTGTCATGTCTGATGGAGCTACATGTGAGCTAATAACACCGGTAACATTGGTGAAATTCTCTGCCTCTATATCCGTAAAGAAGGGCTGCTCTTTTGCTATCTTAATCTGTTTAGGGACAGCTGTAGCCACACCTTTAATCTCTATGTTATGAATTTCTAAAAATGCCATTCGATTAATGATTTACACTATATCCACCATCAACAACGATGGAGGTGCCTGTGATAAATGAGGATGCATCAGAAAGGAGGAAAGCCGTAGTCCTTGCTACTTCAATAGGCTGGCCATAACGCTTTAACAGGTATTTGTCTGCATCTATGGCTTTGTCCTCATCAGTTAGCGCATCAAGATTGATGAGGGGTGTTTCAATCATGCCTGGACAAACGCTGTTACAACGTATGCCACGAGGCGCAAACTCTACGGCTGCATATTTTACAAATGACTCTAAAGCAGCTTTTGACATGCCGTAAATGGTATTCCCAGGCCCCCAACTGATAGTTCCACCTATAGATGCTGTAAATACACAAGAGGCATTTTTATTCAGCAGCTTCTTTTTGAATAGTAGTTTTAAAAGCAAAGCATGTGAGTACGTGTTGGTCTGCATGATGGCTTGTACATCTTCCTCTTTTATGAATTTAATGGGTTTGTTTCCGACTGCCATTCCTGCATTGCTGGATAAACCGTCAATCGTAGGGAGGCCTGATACAAGATACTCAAGTCCTTCCGTATTGGAAATGTCAGCAATAATCATCTGGTGCTTTTGACCAAAAGACTTGTCAAGTTCATCGAAAGTACTCTTCAGACGCTTTTCATTACGTGCTGTAATAACCACAGTAGCACCTAATTTAGAGCACTCAATGGCCGTAGTCTTTCCGATTCCGGAAGAGGCTCCAGTCACTAGTATGATTTTGTTTTCTAAACTATATGGATTATAATTCATTGTTCGTAAATAATCACTTTGGGTACAATAATATTTCTCGTCTCAAAATAGGCGCACCCCCAAGAAAGACCAGTGCCGAAACCACAAACCAATGATTTCTGATGAGTCTCTCGATATTCATTAGCACACTCTGACACAATAGTCAATGGGATGCTGGCACTTGTTGTGTTGCCATATTCCCGTAATCCCAAGGGAACTTTCTCGTTGGGAACTATCATTCGTTTGGCAATGGCATCTACAATAAGCTTGTTGGCTTGATGAAGCACCAAATGGTCAACGTCCTCGATATTGACATCATATTCAGCACATAGTTTTTTCAATGCCTTGGGAACTTTTGTAATAGCAAAAGAGAAAACATCCATTCCGTCCATATCATCAGTCTGGCCTTCTTTCAGTGTTCCTGCACGGCGTGCCAACTCTATCTCCAGGGTCTCGTGAGTATATGGATGACGGTATCCGCCTTGCGTCAGGATAAGAGCTTTTCCGTCCTCACTCAACGTTCCGTTATTGAAAAACATCGCAGGTGCATCTGGGTCATATTCCAAAGCTGTAGCAGTACAGGCATCACCAAAGAGAGGGCGACTTTCATGGCTGGCCTGATTCTGGTCTTTCGACACAGTATCTCCAACCAACAGCAGGGCGCGTTTAATGCCCCCTGTGGACAGCATCGAAGACACACTGCTCAGTGACATCACCCAACCGGGACATCCATGGAAGAAATCCAGACACATCGTGCTGTCCTTCAAGCCCAGACGCTCGTGTACTAAAAAGGATGTGGGTTGATTACGATAGTCGGGATTCTGTGTGCAGAGTGCTAACAAGTCAATACTGTCCTTCTCCCATTCCAAATCTTCTATCAAACGCTCAGCTGCTTTGTAACAAAGATCGCTGACACAAATGTCTGGCCCAGCAATATGCCTACGTTCAATACCTGTAGCTGTGATGATCTGTTCTGCATCCTCAGGAGAATAGAAAGGAATATCCCTGTTTTCCTCCACTTGGGGAGGAACACAGGCAGATATTCCCTTAATAGACACATTTGGTATTTTTAAAAATGCCATTATTCCTTACTTTTAACTGCATTATACAAATCCTCTATAGTCTTTGAGTTGCGGATGTCATCCCCTTTTATAGTTACATCATACTCCTCATCTACCATAGCAATAACCGACAATGCAATTAAGGATGACCATTCATCAAGTTCTTTAAACTCTGTTTCTGCTTTTAACTCGCTGATATCAGTTTCGTCAAACTGATCTGCAAAATTCTCAATAAAACCTTTTAATTCCATAATTCATTTACTTTGTTATAATAAAAAAAACTAAAATTAAATATCGACTTTTTTTGCGGGATTTCCAAATACCTTTATTCCGTTTTTCACTTTTGAAATAACCACACTTCCTGCGCCTACTGTCGCGTCATCCCCGACGTGGTTTAGGACAACAGAGTGGCTCCAAATTTGAACTCTTTTACCTATTCTTATATTTTTGTAAATATTCACATATGATGCGGTATTAGAAAAATCGCCGATTGAAGATTCAGCAGCCATTGTTGTATCACCTATTACAACAAAATCACCGATTTGAACACAATGCGCTATTTTTGACGTGCTCAATATAATACTACCCTCTCCAATCTTAGCTGTCTTGTTCACAAAAGCATTTGGAGAAACCAACGTTTCAAATACGCAGCCCTTATCCTTTAAAGAATTAACGACCATTTCTTTTCCTCTGGGTGAACCAATTGCTAATGCATAATGCTCTCCTACAGAAGGAATCCAATCCTTTATTGTACCAATTACCTTTTCGTTAATCTGATATTTTCTTAGGTCAACAGGGAAATCATTAAGGAAGCCTTTAACTCTCCATGTAGGTTGCTTCTCATTGATTTCTTGAATTAAGCCATACACATCAAGACCTAAATATCCTGCTCCGACAATTATTATATCTTTCATTTTACAATAACCTTAAGCCAATCACGTTGATTATTAATCGCTTCTTCCATTTCTTCAGCTGTTTTAAATTGAAGTACAAGAGTTCCTATCGCCTTATTAGCTCCAATGAACTCCTCTACATAATCGCCTTCTTTTACCCACAAATCTATTTGGAAAACAGCTTTCTCTTTCTCTGGGGCAATCAATAGTTTTTTAAAGGAACCTGTTTTATCCGAATGTAACATAATTATGGCCCAATGACCATTCAGATCAGTCTGCTCAACTGTAACGTCATCGCCTACCGCTGAGCGTACTGCAGCTGTTATCATATCTGTCCCGGTAGAAAGCCTTACCATCTCAGATAATCTATTTCCTCCACCACGGGGTGAAACTTCCATAATATATGCTTTCCCATCCACTCCAATACGCGTTTCTACGTTGTATACGGAAGTCTTCATGCGCAGGAGTTTTAAAAGGCGTTGTAATTCAGAACGTAACTCATTCTCAAAACCATCTCCAAATGTTGATGGCCAAGTATATGCTGAAGGAGCATATGGATTGTGTGCCTTATCATCGAAACGCTGCGAAGAAAAAGTAGCAACGACAAGCTCACCATCTATTGAAAAACAATCGGAATCAGAAGAGCAACCCTCTTTCTCTATATACTTTTCAACTATTATATGTTTTGACACAGAAAACTGCATGGCATACTCTAAAGCTGGCTTTAATTGTTCCAATCGATCAACTCTTGTAACGCCTTTACTCCCAGCAGAATCAGTAGGTTTCACTATAACAGGCCAAGGATACCTATTCATTTCAGACATTGCTGCTTCCACACTATCGAAACCTTTAGCCTGAGGCACATTAAAGCCGTTTTCTAACAGAAATGCCCGAAATCGATCTTTATTCTGAAGTATCTCTACAGACTCCAAAGGACCAATCTGAGGCAGTCCTAAATGATGTTGTACATATGCAGTGGTTACGACACCAGAATCAGTGAACGTCACTATACCATCAATCTTCCTTTCTCGGGCATAGGCAAGAACTCTCTCTTTGTCTGTAGTACTGATATTTGTGAACTCATCAGAAAATCTATGAGCCACATTATCTGGTAAATAATCACAGGTAATTACATAATACCCCTGTTTCTTTGCCGCTTGAACGACTGGTATCGCAAAATGATCACCACCTAATACTAATAGTTTCTTCATACAATTATTTGCTTATAACATAATAACAAGGAAAATAATAATATCTATTATCATAACTCATATCAATATAAGGGGAGGCTTAGTACTCTGTTTCCTATATCCTCTGACACTGGTAGTGTTACACGCTGTCTAAATTGACGGGACCATCCATAACATTTTCCTTGTCATCAAAAATAATATGAAGACAAAGACGGGAACAGGATGAAACATAATCTGGCAGAATGCTAAACATTACATATCCTATCCTCTGGCAATAATTTTAAGTAGATTTGAAAACATCTAAAAACAACAATGAGAATGGATATACGACAACAATGCTCTTTTCACTTGACCGCATATGGATTTAATCCTTCCTACACAATAATGTGACTCTATAAAATGAATACAAGGATCGTCCCATCCAATAAGATGCCATAGTGACCGGTCGGTCTCTTTTTCTATCTTCATTAAGATAAAACGAAAAGCATCTTTATTGCCTCTATAAAGACTATCTCTAAGCATATTATGTCTTTTAATTATTCGATAGCCCAAAGCTTTCTTTGACAATAATGGTTCCTTGTTTGAAAAGAACGTAATAATATTACTCTCATAACAAAACGCCTGAGAATAAAGAGTAATATCTTTGTTCTCCATATTCATAATAGATGTTTCTCTCCGTCGATCATAATGATATACAACTTCGTCAACATACGACGTAGATTTTGCAAAATAATAAACTTTCATTAGAACAGAATAATCCTCCCGCCATATTTTTTCATCCCATCTGATAAGATTGTCCACATACAAACTTTTTCTTGTCAACCTGCTCCAGATGGTACAACTAACATTCATAGAAAGTGAGGCTTCTATATACTTTGAGGGTTCTAACTCGCAGCCGGTTTTGTTATCTTTGAAGACAACCCCATTGGGGAAATAAACGTCCCATTTCCCAACAACAATGTCGGCATCAATTTCTCTCTGCTTTCTTATAAGTTTCTCAATTGCAAAGAGTTCTAACCAGTCATCTGAATCCACATGATACACAAACTCGCCAGTGCTGTTAAATACTAAAGTGTTTCTGGATGCCGAAAGCCCCTTGTTGGTTTCGTGGTGTATCAAACGAATGCGCTCCCTAAGGTGTGGATAATCCTTAATGACACGTTCCAATATGTTAATGCTACGATCAGTACAACCATCATCAACAAACAGGAACTCAAGGTTTCTGTAAGTCTGCTCAAAAACAGAACGAGCACATCGTTCGATACATCCCTCTACGTTATATACAGGTACAAGTATCGATACCAACGGACAGTAGTCAAGACCACCAACAAGAGTATTAGTATTATTCACATCAACAATTATGTTATATTTTTCTTTGTAATTTGCAGAAGGTTGAAACATTGTTGAACATAAGCTGTTGCCATAACAGCAGAAAAAATAGAAGGCCCTTAACTTAAGATGATATCAATGACACATTGTATATCTTCCTCACTTAGTGTAAAGTAAAGAGGCAAACAGAGAATTCTTCTCGCCACATCCTCAGAGACAGGCATTGGAACATAAGGAACCAACCTTGTGAAAGTGTTCACAGAAGGATAAAAATACCTCCTTGGAAATATGTGATTCTCATTCAATAGTGATTGCGTTTTTAGTAATTTAGCTTCATCCTTGAAAAGGACTGGAAAATAACTATAATTACAGTCCACGTTAATCTTTTGGAAAGAAAGGTTATTATCTTGTGAAAGCGCTTTTTTATATATAGCATACTTCCTTTTACGATCTTTCAACGCAGCATCAAGATACTTCAAATTAGCTATACCTACGGCTGCATGAACCTCTGTCATTTTACCATTAGTTCCATCTTCTATGATATCTGCATGGTTTTCAAAGCCAAAGAAACGAATTCGACGCAATTTTTCGTCAAGTTCTTTGTTTAGCGTAAAACATCCACCGCCCTCGGCTGTATTCAGCATCTTGGTGGCATGGAAACTTGTTACTGAAATATCGCCATAATTAAAGATGCTCTGGCCTTTATAATTAACACCAACAGAATGGCAGGCATCATAAATTACTTTGAGATTATGTTTCTTAGCAATGGCATCAATAGCCTCAATATCGCAACAATTACCAAATACATGAACAGGCATGATGCCAACTGTGTGATATGTGATTTTCTCCTCTATCTTCTTGGGGTCGATACAAAGCGTTTCAGGATCAATATCCACAAACACTGGTGTACATCCCTCCCAGATGATGGAACTGATTGTTGCAATAAAAGTAAAGGGTGTCGTGATAATCTCGCCTTTCAATTGCAAAGCACGAATAGCCATCTGTAAACCTATTGTTCCATTGGTACATGAAACCATCTGTGGTACCCCCAGATGTTCAGCACATTCTTTTTCAAAACGCTGTACTAATGGGCCATTGTGTGTCATTATACCAGAGGACCAGATGTCCTTCATTAGCTCATTTACTTCTTCAAGAGGAGCTAATGTTGGCATGGTAACATAGATATTCTTATTCTCCATATTTACTTAATTGTTTGAATTTACTTACAAAAAAAGACTGGCGCTCAATGAGATTATAGTTTTCTTCTCGTATAGAATCACTTATAAGACAATCATAGAATCTGCGAATAGACTTCTCAAAAGCATTATCTGCAGGTAGTTTCTTGGTAATAAATTCCTGATTGTGTTTTATTGAAATATTTGGTTCTAATCCATCAGGGGCTGTAAGGATGCGATCTGTGGTTAATGTTCCTGTACTTCCCCAAGCCTCTAATTCGCACTTATAATCACAATCCATACCAAAGGACATTTGGACAATTGTTCCTTCATCGTTAGTCATGGTACATGAACCAAAGATATCAACTTCGAACTCTGGTTCATAATAGACATTAGCACATACTATTCTCGCAGTATCACCCAAAAGCCATGAGGCGTATTTCATACAATAGCCACCTGCATCAAGTAAAGCACCGCCCCCCAATGCTTTATTATAACGGAAATCATTAGCAGCACGGCGGGGAAAGCCAAAAGACACTCTATACTGACGTACCTTACCTATCTCACCTGATGCTATCAAGTCTTGTATTACTTGCAATTGCTTGTGAAAAACAAACATGTAGTTCTCATGAACTGCCAATTTTTGTTCTTGTGCAACTTTCAGCAAAAACTGAGTATCTTCAAGGTTTGTTGTGAAAGGTTTTTCTACAAATGCGTGTTTGCCATTCTCTAACGCAAGTTTTGCCCACTTAAAGTGAAGTGCTGGTGGCAAAGGAAAATAAACCACATCTATATCAGATGATGTGATAAGAGTCTTATAACCATTATAGATCGTCCCACCATATTTATCTATAAAACTTTGAGCTTTTCTACGCTCATTCTCAATAATTGCCAATGTATTTTCATTGACTTTACCTTCGCCAGCCCATTCCTCAGGACTTGCGATTGCAATACCAGCAAAAGAAAACTCACTTATCTTCTGGAGGGAAGGCAGGAATCTACGAAAAGCTATTTCTGATGGGCAGATGATACCAACTCTAATTTTCATAATGACTTATACGATATGGCTGAAATCAGGCTTCGAGCCTGAATATTTAAATAATTGTTAAATCTCAAGAATTTATAAATCTGACGTAATGTCATCCATGTAAAGCGCTCAGGTACCTCTAAAGGGAAATCATCCCCTGCCTCAATCATCATATTTCGATTCTGCTCTTTGTAGAATCGCCCACCCTCTTCAGATTGAAGTACATCAAAGATAATCTGTTCCTTCTTCGCATGAATTACATACTGATAGAAATCAGGCTGTAGATTTGTATCTGAAGGAATATTTCCTGTTAGGCACTGTACAGTAGGAGCGAGTTCAATCACATCAAAGTTTCCACACTCTAGTTTTGCCTGCACGAGAAAATGATAAACTCCATCTATCTTCTTTATGATAAAAGCACAAAGGCCTTGTTGCATGGGCTGTATCAAAGGTTGACACCATGATGAAACTTCCCGATTAGAAATGGTAACATTAACACCGATGACCTTAAAGAATCTTTTATCATCACGGATAATTTCAGTCTCTGTCTTTTTCCATCCTGACATTTCTAAAACAGGGCAATAATTGACAATAAGGTCATAACGTGACTTTAAGTTTGTTAGCCATGATAGATGATCACGAGTAGAAATATGACTATGATTAGTATTTGCAGAGAGCACCATATCCTTACCTAACTGAGACATACCTCTCATACCATCAAGGGGAGTTATATAATCACTTATCTTTAAACCTGAAATTACTGTACGGGTATCCATATTTACCATGTTATCGTAGTGCATCAACTCCTTGATTTGTCCAAGTGTCATCCAACGGAAATCTTCTAATACAGATACATCCTCTTCCACCTTAATAATAATATTCCGATTACGCTTTCTTAAAAAACGTGCACCCTGCTCTGATTGAAGTTGATCTAAAATAATGTTTTCAGGCTTTGCATTAACAAAAAACTCAAGATAATTAGGTGATTTACCAGAATGAACCCGAGAATAATTGCTTTTGGTCGCCTGAAGGGTAGGAGAAATCTGAACACAGTTTACATTACCTGGTTCTATCTTAGCTTGCATTAGAAAATATAGCACACCATCAATTTCTTTTGTAAGGATGCCCAGGTAACCAACTTCGGGTTGGAGAATAATAGGCTGACGCCAATGATGATTCTCACCATAGTCAGTCTGAATATCTATTCCTACAATAGAGAAGAATTTTCCTGAATCATGCCTTATGCTGCCATCCTTTTCAGAATGCCACATCTTCATTTCAGCAAAGGGAATCTTTTCCACCTTGACCTCAACTTCTTGATTTCGCCTTTTTATCCATTGACGAATCTCTTCAGTCGAATTAAACGGGTTTTTGTCTGTTAATAATGATCGTATTATCATCTAAAATTATTTGCTTCAACTATTCCAATAAACGGAATGATTATGGTATTATTGTAAATGATTGAAATCTAAACTCGGTAATGCTGGGTTAAGCTCTCAGAGATATCACAGATTCCACAGATTTTTTATCTCACACGGAGAATACTAGTTTTATCTCACACAGAAAGCACAGAACCGACAGAGCAGCGAATACCATCAAGCATGCTTGAATGACTGAGTCGCGATGGAGGAAGGCAAAGCCAAAGCACTATCATTATGATGAAACTGAGGATTGATCATCATCGAAGAACCTATAACAAATCAAAGGAACAACAGAATGATTTAGCTTGCTCTCCACATAATGTGAGAAGAGATATGACAGCAGTAATAATACTAATAAAGTCACTATAAAAACAACTAATGTTGAACTCTCATTAAAAACACTGTAACTGCTCTTATACAACCACAAAGAAAAGGTACAAATAAGCGGCCAATGGATTAAATATAGTGGAAAGGAAATAGCTCCTATTTTTCTAAACATGCCCCATGACAATATGTTTTGTGAAACGCAGGACAATTCTATCCCTAAGACCAATGATGTTGCAGAGATTATTTTATGTGAATGAAAACAATAGGTAAATAATGCTATTAATAAGAAAGCATATGAGAGGCTTTTACACCATTTTATATCAAGAATATGAAACGCCTTTTTACCTTCAAAAATGCAACAGCCCAAAACTACAGCTACAAAATAAAGAGAGCTTAAAGCTAATATTATAATAGATAAAGACAGAATGAGTAAAGTACAAATTTTACTAGTCCGGTTTATGCTTAACTTTAAAACGAGGACGACAAATGAACCAAAAAAAATGTATTTCATCATCCAAGTAGGATCAAGCCAACCAGAGCACTTGCCTATGGGTGATAAAAATATTGCTTGCACCCAACCATTAAAACTCAAATCAGTATATGCCTGCATGGCTATATCGTTTGATTGTAGATGGACTAAAACATCATGATAACCAAAACAGCCCGTCAAATATAGCAGCCCTTCTACAAGAATAATTGGAGCTATAGGCAAAGCTATTCTAAGATATCGTTTAAGTGCATAACCCCTCAATGGTAATACTGATTCTAC
>AUXO010474209.1_pt1 | contig 14399 bp, 12 predicted proteins | sample 768731 | NCBI WGS metagenome assembly AUXO01 (sample SAMN02715735, study PRJNA202380) | gut metagenome | biome: sheep rumen | host: Ovis aries | place: New Zealand: Palmerston North | reverse complement strand
TTGGAAAAAGGCCGAAACCTATAGAGTTCTATAATGAGGAGTCAAAAAAGAAGTTTGATGCATTCAACAGCCTCTACAGAAAAAGCCAATCTTATCTGGGGCCTGATGAGTTGTATAAAACCCCTCCCGACTATGACGTCTATATCGCTGGCAGCGACCAATTATGGAATCCGACTCAATCTTATAGTATTGAGCCCTATTTCTTGACATTCGTAGATGGGAAGGTTAAGAAGAAAGTTTCTTTTGCAACAAGTATCGGTATAACAGAACTAAGGGATATTGAAAAAGAGCAATTCCGCAGATGGCTGACTGATTTCACTGCAATATCTGTCAGAGAGCGCCAGGCAAAGGAATTGTTGAATACATTTGTTGAGCGAGATATCAACGTGGTGGCTGATCCGTCATTCCTGTTGGACGCATCAACTTGGGCGGATATAGCCAAATATCCCCATTATGATAATCCCTATATTCTTTATATCGCTCTACATAAAGACAATCAATTATTGGATTATTGCAAGCGATTAAGTAAAGAATCTGGATTAGACCTCTATGTGTTGAGACAGACGCAACCTAAACCCATTCATGATGAATATGTAGCCATAAAAGATGCTGGTCCACAAGATCTCATTGGATATATTGCTGATGCAGATATGGTCATTACAGACTCCTTCCATGGAACAGTGTTCTCCATTATTATGGGAGCACAAAATTTCTATACATATATATCCGAAGGTAATAAGCGTGGGAGTCGGATAGAAGATTTGTTGGAGCTATTCTCTCTCAAAAATCATATCATCAGAGAAAAATCGTTCATGCCATACAAAGAATTACAGGAAAAGAAACCCGATAGGAAGAGTATTCTGTCTGTAATTGATAAGGAGAGGGCAAAATCTATTGCTTTCCTGAAAAATGCCATTGGTGAGAGTCATGAACATTAGTCATATACAGGATTGCTTCGGCTGTGGTGTTTGTGCTATAGCTTGTGGTCATAAGATTGTTGATATTAGGCTGAACACAGATGGTTTTTATGAACCATATATTGCAGAGCCAGACAAATGCACGGATTGTGGGCTATGTGTTGAGGTGTGTTCTTATAGCTATAATGATTATGCTTTAAAAGATCGTTCTATAACGTCTTATGCAGCATGGAGCAAGGATGCTGCTGTCCGTCGCAAATGTTCCAGCGGAGGTGTTGGCTTTGAGATTGGTAGGAAGTTAATTGCTGATGGCTATAAAGTTTGTGGAGTTCGATACAATGCAGTGAAAAATCAGGCAGAACACTATATTGCCACAACAGTTGAGGAGCTTATCCCAAGTATTGGCAGTAAATATATCCAAAGCTATACAGTAGATGGTTTCCGTCAGATCAACCGAAAGGAGAAATATTTGGTAACAGGAACCCCCTGTCAGATTGATTCTTTCCGACGTTATATCCAAAAGTTCAAGTGTGAGGAAAACTTTGTCCTGATGGACTTCTTCTGCCACGGTGTTCCCAGCAAACTTATGTGGGATAAGTATGTGAAGTGGGCAGAGAAACAAGTCGGAAAGTTAACATACGTTTCTTGGCGTAACAAACAAACAGGATGGCATGACTCTTGGGCTATGGCCATTGATGGTGAAGAACAAGGAGAAAAGGTGAACTGGCACGACAGTTACAATATGTTAATAAGGGAAAAAAAATGTTACCTAAATTCCCGGCTGTCGCAAGGCGACATCTTTTATAAACTGTATCTAGGCGACTTTTGTATGAACCCTGCGTGTAGAAAATCATGTAGATTTAAGTATGATAAATCATCTGCGGATATCCGAATCGGCGATGCATGGGGAAAAAAGTACAAGAATAATGAAGAAGGTGTGAGTATTGCTGTTGCTTTCACTGAAAAAGGTAACGAAAGCCTTCATAATTGTGAAATAGAACTTGAGCCTCATCATTTTGACCAAATAGCAGAAAGTCAGATGAGGATTAATTGTGGTAAAGCCCCACTCGCTTTCATTTCTAACATAATGCTTCGTTCGGATATAGATTACCCCCAATGGATATGGAAAACCCTTATTAGGTGTAATAAAGGTTATAAAAAAATTAAAGGAAGATGGCTCTCAATTTTTTGATCTTTTTTGTTATACTTTTACTCCTTTTTCATAATTATAAAGAAGGAGTGATGGTAATTTCCGTCTTGGCTCCATGGTTGTTTATGTGGAAGTTCCCTGCTGGCCATACAATCAATCTGTTTACTGCCCTGTCATGCGTGGCAATATTATTATTATTAACAAGATTAATTAATACACAACCCAGCCGTTTTAAATATTTTCCGTTTAAATTAGCTGTTATTCCCCCATTTGTATCACTAATTATTACGTCTATTTTTATTAGGTTTAAACTTGTTCCTTTATTAGAGAATGCATCTTATTACATTTTCCCGTTTGCTCTCTTCTATGTAATACAAAAACCAGACGATCTAAATAGATATTTAAAATACTTAAGTATTTTTTTATTATTAATAGTAGGTTATACATTTTATGAAGAGGTCACTGTTTCAAATCCAATTATGAATTGGTGCGTTAATCATAGTCAACACTTTGGATGGATTTCAAATGCTACAGTAATAAGATTTGGAATGAAACGCGCACAATCCTTTTTGGTGTATTGTTCTGCTCTCGGAGGTTTATGTAACTATTCATTCTTTATTATTGCATACTTGAGGTCTAAAAGGTATAAGTATACAAATACCCCAATATTTACATTCTTGTTATATGCTCTCCCTATCTGTACATTTCTTACAGGAACTAGAAGTGTTATAGTTTCATTCTTCATTATCTGTATAAGTTTTGTTACTATTCAAGCAATAAAAAGGTATAAGTTTGTACTCCTAATAGTTGTTCCTATTTCCATTTTGTTATTATTACCTTATTTTTCCCTAATAGGAAATAGTATTATCGCATCTGACGATGATGCGAATAGGACGGGGAGTAGTATGGAGATGCGAGAAGCGCAATTAACTATAGCAACATATTATATGGAAAAGGCTCCTTCTCCATGGTATGGAAATGGTTTTGACTATACAGATAAAGTTAAACAATTGGAATGGGAACTTTATGGTGCTGAGAGTATTTGGTTTCCTCGTATGATAGAACAGGGATATATAGGTGTGATATGCTTGGCCATAACTTTCGCTATAATGTTATTACTTCTTTATAAGCATAAGATGTATGCTTGCTTGTGGGTTATGCTGTCATTCATATTTGGAAAAACAGTCTCGATAATGTTAGGAATTGAGGAAGGCTACTATTTATTAATCTTTGTTATCATATACAGATTTTTACAGTTCACAAATTGTCTCCCCTCTAAATTGATGGATAAAAGATCATGAAAATAGGGATAATTACCATTCATAGGCTTTATAATTACGGTACCAATCTCCAAGCATACGCTCTACAGCACTATATAGAGGAGAAATATGGAGCAAGGGTTGAAATAGTTGACTATTTATTTCCGAATAGGTACCATAAAAAAAATGCTCCGTTTTTGCAAAAATTCAGAGCTTGGCTGGGTCGGGCTAAGGCAGATATTCTACAAAAGAAACTATGGCTGAAGTATAAATTCCGTGTTTTTCAGAAGAAACATTATCATTTAACACAAAAAACATACAAATCCAAAGAAGTTTTTAAAGATTCAGAATTAAGCTTTGATTTATATGTAACTGGATCTGATCAGGTCTGGAATCCACAGACTCTTAAAAATGATCCTATAATGTATTGTTCGTTTGCTCCCGAGGATGCGAGACGCATTTCATTTGGAGCCAGCTTTTCCACTACTGATTACCCTTTGGAATATAAAGAATCTGCTAGGATAATGCTTAACAAATACTCACATATTGGTGTTAGAGAGAAAACTGCATTGAAAGTTCTAAAATCTATTGGAGTAAATTCGAAAATTCCACAAGTATGTACTTGTGATCCGACATTGTTATTAGATAAAAAAGATTATCATCTATTATCTATAAAATCAAAATTGAAAATAAAAAAGAAATACATACTTGTCTATAAACTTGGATACTCATATAATCCTGAACCAGCTCTGAGCACAGCCATTAAGGAGGCTAAGAGTAATCTAAATATAGAAGTTCTGGTAATAGGACATCCATCAGGATTTGAATATAAAGGGATGGTGAAATACCTAGAAGCAGTTGGGCCTTATGACTTCCTTTGGCTTTTCGAACATGCAACTTATGTAATAACGAGTTCTTTCCATGGAACGATTTTTTCTATAATTAACAGGAAACCTTTTATCGCCATTATTCCTCACGGGAAAAATGAAGATAGCAGAATATTGGATGTTCTACAAATCTGTCATCTTGAAAATAATGGTATGAATGCGGATTCAAAAGAAAACCCGAAAAATTTCAATTCCCTTATTTATACTCCACTAGTCGAGTTTTCAATAAAGGAATATATAGCTTCTTCCAAAAAATTCTTAGACAAAGCTATTAAAAATGAGTATGCATAATATTAAGTTTTCTTTTATTGTACCAGTATATAACGTTGAGAAATATCTTTCACGATGTTTAGATAGCCTTTTATCGCAAAACTATCATTGCTATGAAATTATTTGTGTGAATGATGGTTCTCCAGATAATTCTGCCGACATTTTAAACTTATATCAAAAGAAATATAGTAATATTTATGTCATTAATCAAGACAACAAAGGTCTTGGAGCGGCTCGTAATACAGGTGTGAAACATGCCACAGGCGATTATGTGTGGTTTGTGGATAGTGATGACTGGATTGAGCCAGACTCATTGAATTTTCTTAGCAATTACATTGCAAAAGAAGGGACTAAAGACATGATTCTTTTTGATGCATATAGAACAAAAGAACAAGGATTAAGAGGTAAATTGATGAGAGCATCTTCAAAAAAATTCTTTGAAAATGGAATTGATTATGCAAGATGTTTGCTTGACGGGAAGGGCTTGCTTTTTTCTTGGATAAAGATATGTAAACGAGTACTATTTGAGAAATCCGGCTTTCAATTCAACAAGGGCTTTTATGAGGATCTATCAGAAATACCTTTCTATGCTGACAATATTCAAACGATAGGGTATATGGAAAGACCCTTATATAATTATTTTATAAACGATGATTCAATAATGCATATATACGATAGACGGATATTTGACGCATTACATCAAGTAGCCCATCTTAGCCATGTTTTAAATAAAAATGATAAGTTAAAGAACGATCTTTATTATTATGAAGTCAGAGTAACATATAATACGAATCAAAAACTTAAGTATGTAAAAGAAGACATTAAAAGAGATTTTTATACACAAGTAAAACGACTGGAATTATGTAAAATAGGCACAATCTCTTTTTTATGGAATAGGAGGATCAGCAGAGGGAAAAGACTCAAAATGTTTTTCTATGATTTGATGCTCAACGTGAAATTACTCTTTGCTTAAATGATTAAATACGCTTATTCAATTAATTCTGCTGATTGCTGCGGATGCAGAGCCTGTGAGCAAATTTGCAGTCACCATGCAATTTTGATGAAGGAAGATGATGAGGGTTTCCTTTATCCAGATCTTGATAAAGACTCGTGCGTTAATTGTGGTCTTTGCGAAAAAGTTTGCCCTTTGATGCAGGCTGATAAAGTGCTGCATCCAGAAGGTGAACCTATGGCGGTGCAGAATTTAAATAAATATGAGTTGGCTACGAGTTCATCTGGAGGTGTATTTATAGCTATAGCGAAACATGTTATTGGGAATGGAGGCGTAGTGTATGGTGCAGCATTTGAGGATGGTCCGACATTATGTCATCAGCGAGTGGAATCTGTTGAAGGATTGGAGAAACTTAAAGGCAGTAAATACTTGCAGTCAGACATTCGTAATGCCTTCCAAATGGTAAAAGAAGATCTTCGGGCAGAACGAGAAGTCTATTTCGTGGGGACTCCTTGTCAGGTAGCTGGCCTTAGACTATTCTTGCGTAAGGATTATAATGGCCTTTTCACCTCTGACTTTGTTTGTCATGGCACACCTTCCAACAAACTATTTAAGAATACAATCACTCATATAGAGAATAAACTAGGCGCGAAATTTAAGAATTATTCCTTTAGGGATAAGAAAGTTCGTGGATGGAACTGTTCTTCTTCTTCTTCTTGGCAAAAGGGAGATAACGAAATCTGTCAAATATATTCGCGCGATATGGAGGCGTATTTCAATGCATTTATCCAGGGTGATATGATGCGTATGAATTGTTATGAATGTCCATTCGCTCGCCACGAAAGGTGCGGTGACATCACCTTGGCTGACCATTGGGGAGTTCGGGTCTTTGACCCCAACTTCCCCAATATAGGAAAGGGGGTAAGCCTGATACTGATTAATACGAAGAAGGGAGAATTGATGTTTGATGGATTGAAGTCAATGTTTTATGCGGAAAAGATACCGATGGCTCATACGGTTAGAAACGGAAATCTGCATAGACCATCAATATTAACAGCCAACAGGGAAAGTAGTTATAGGCTCGCCTTTGATAATTATCAGGAATTCGTGGATAAATACTATCAAGGGAATTATCTTGTAAACACCATCAAGATTCATTCGGAACATTTGCTTCGAAATTCGGGCTTCCTTCTGTCATTGGCATCCTTTGTAAAACGTATGACAAAATGAAAGTTGCGATAATTACTATTCTTGACAATACCAATTTTGGAACCTATCTTCAGGCATTGGCTATGGGATTGGTAGTAAAAGCAATGGGATATGATGTGGAAATAATTAGGTATGTTCGTCCTTTCATGACCACAAAGGGTTATCCCAATCAAATACTGAAAGAACGAGGATTCCTGAGTTGGCTGAAACACAGGCATGATATTGATAGCATTGTTTCACTTAGAAATAAGGATTATGCATTTTTAAGTGAGATGCTGCTCATCACAAAAGAATATACATCATTCGACGCACTTTGCCAAGATCCTCCTGTGGCCGATATCTATCTGACAGGAAGCGATCAGGTATGGAACAGCATTTATAACAGAGGGATAGACCGCAGTTATTTTTTAGATTTCGCACCTTTGGGGGCACGGAAAGTAGCCTATGCTGCAAGTATAGGTATGGATGGTTTCCCAGAGTCAGAGAAAGCTACAGTGTCTTCACTTTTTAAGAAATATAATAGTATAACTGTACGTGAAAGTGCTGCTCAACAGATATTGGCTCAGATGGGGATAAAGTCTGAGGTTGTCCTAGACCCTACTTTGTTGCTTGACAGTGGGCAATGGAGCATAATTGCCAAGAAACATCCCCTACAAATTCAAGAGAAATATCTATTGATATATAGTGTGGAACGCAAAGAACAAAATGAGCTCATAGAACACTATGCCAAGCAGATTGCCAGGAAGAAAGGATTGAAGATATATCATGTAAGCTATGGTGACAAGCGTCTACGATGTGCGGACAGATTCTTTGGCAAGGCAACTCCGGAAATTTTTCTTGGACTGATGCTGTCAACAGATTACGTTGTGGTCAGTTCTTTCCATGGGACGGCTTTCGCTATCAATTTTAATAAGCCATTCATTACGGTATCTGCCAACAGATTTAACTCACGATTGCAAAATCTGCTTGAAGTAACATGCTTGCAAGAGAGGCAGGTCTGCGATTGTAATGCTGATGTGGATACGATGAGTGAAATAGACTATTCACGTGTTAATATTTTGTTAGAAAAGCAGCGTGGCAAATCATTGTCGCGTCTGCGTAATATGCTTAACCAGTAGTTATGACCTCTATTTCATGGCTTACACCCACGTCGTTTATCGATGTGGACATATTGATAGTTCCTGAATTGGCGAAGACATTCAGGATAGAGTGGACTATCGTGGGGAATGCGAAGCCTGCGATATATTCTAAGTTGGAGAGTTTTGCCACGGAGAGTCTGAAAGTCAGGTTCTGTTCGGTCAAGTCGAAATGGTATTTGCCCAATCATTACTTTGACTATCGCCGACTATTTAAGGCTCTTGTAGATAGTGAGTCTGATATCATCTATATTGACAAGGCTCCATTGCTCTATGCTTTTGCTGCAGCCAAGGCTGTGCTTCCCATGGAACGCACAGTGTTTGCCACCCACAATGTGAAGATACCTAGGGGGGCTAATCATGAGCAACTGGCACGTTTTTATATGAATAGGTTGCTTCATACGTTCCAGAACTTTCAGGTGTTCTCAAAAAATCAGCGTGACTACATGGAAACGCTGGTGCAGGGAAAGAATGTGCTCTATGCACCTTTGGCTCTTAAGGAGTATGGCGCAAAGGGAGAGCGAACCATCAGCAAGGGACGTGTGAATTTCCTATCCTTTGGGCATATAAGGCACTATAAGCGCATTGACCTGCTCATTGACGCAGCCCAGAAATTGTATGAAGAGACGGGGAAAGACTTCCTTGTGACCATTGCTGGTAAATGCCCAGGGTGGGATGAGTATGCCAAGCGCATTCGTCATCCTCAGCTATTCGACCTTCACATCGGCTTTGTAGATGACAGTGAGGTGGCAGGGCTCTTTGCCAATGCAGATTATCTGGTGCTGCCTTATCAGGATTTAGCGCAAAGCGGTGCTATCACGGTGGCGTTCAACTATGGCGTGCCTGTCATCACGTCTGATATCTTGCAGTTCCGCGAGTTCGTTGAAGAAGGACGTAATGGCTTCCTCTTCAAGTCTGAGCAAGTGGAGAGCCTGAAACATGTGATGCAGAAGGCATTGGAGATGCCACGTGCGCAATATGATAATTTACAGAAATCGACGGAGGCCTATGTTAAGGAGAACTACTCGTTGAAGGCCATCACCAACCGATATGTGGATTTTTTTAATCGCTTGAAATGAAACGACCTCAAAATATTCGAGATGTAGTTAGGTCTGAACTCTGTATGGGCTGTGGACTTTGTACCATAGACAAGGTAACGCAAGGCATGGAGTATGGCCGTGAAAATGACTGCTTAGTACCAAAAGATGTGGATGTGGCTCAGGACTCTATAGCCAACCAAATATGTCCAGGCAAGGGCTATGACATCAAAAGCGATGCTGAAGCATTATTCTCGCAGGAGGCCAAATACAGTATACCTTTGGGCTATGTGCATTCACTTTGTGCGACACATAGTGTCTGCCAAGAGGTGTTGGCCAATGCCTCGTCGGGCGGCATCATCACCCAACTGTTGCTCTACCTGATAGAAAAAAAGATTGTGGACTATGTGAGTGTCACACAATTTTTCTGCGACAAGGAGGGTGTGCATACGCGCACATTCCTTACCAACAACAGAGAGGAAATCCTGAAGGCGCAGGGCTCTAAATACTGCCCAGTGAATTTTGATGACCTATTGGAGGAGTTGCATACCAGTAAAGGACGTGTGGCTGTGATGGCCACACCTTGCGTGATAGCAGGTCTGAGGACTATAGAAAAGCAACAGCCTGGCTATTTGAAAGCAGATATAAAACTGCATATTGCAAATTTCTGTGGTGGCTATAAGTCGTTCAGAAATATTAGGCGACTGGCTGAGATACATAAGGTGGACTATCACAATCTGAGTGATTTCCGTTTTCGTGGTGATGGTCAACCCGGCAGTCTGCGGTTTGTGGAGAGGTCGGGCAAGGTAGCCTCTACTCCTTATCCTTTGTATGTGGGACTGAATGGTTATAGCAAGATGTTGCGCTGCCACCTCTGTCCGGATGCTACAGGGGAACTGGCAGACATTGCCTGTGGCGATGCATGGATACCAAGATTTAAGAACGATCCTGCCACATGGTCGATGGTAATTTGCCGAAATAAAATGACAGCTGATATCATGGAACAGATGGCAAAGGAGGGTCTGATTGTGACGGAGCGTGTGACACATGAGGAAGTGGAGCAGTCGCAACGTCAGAATCTGGCCAGCAAGAAGACGCGCCAACTGGCCCGCATGAAGCTTTATGCCCGGTTGGGCTATGCCATCCCTGACTTTAGGGGGCAGGGCTACAGTCTCAATGCGAGTTCGATGAAAACCGAATGGACTGTCTATCTGAAGCATAAGCTCACACTCTGGGCTGAACGCACAGGCATCTATATGGCACTATATGGACATAAAAAGAAAGGAAAGAAATGAAGATCGCATTACTGACATATTTTGCTGCAGATAACTATGGTGCCGTGCTTCAGGCATACGCCACTATCAAAGCATTAGAGCAACAGGGACATGAGGTAACGCTGGTGAACTATATCATCCCTGAACCTCCGCGCTCATGGATGAAGAATTTGTTGCTCTATCCAAAGCATCTGAAGCTAGAACGCTTTCGCAGAAAATGGTTTAAGCGGCTGACACGACCTTATTATTCCATAGCGGAACTTCAGCAGGATCCACCTAAAGCAGATTGTTATCTGATAGGTAGCGATCAGACGTGGAATCCGTTTATCTCGCGGGAGATGACGCGTGGATTCTTCCTTGACTTTGGTGACGATAAGGTGTTGCGTACCACGTATGCTGCCAGCTTCGGTATGTCGGAGTGGGAGGACTCTGAGTGGATGAATTTTGAAGATGCCAAGCAGTTGTTAGGCCGATTTGATTTTATTTCGATTAGAGAGACATCTGGTGTGTCATTGCTTCGAGACAAATTCGGAATAAAGGATGTGACGCAGGTTGTGGATCCAGTTCTATTGTTCCGTCGCTATGACGAACTGACGGGTTCAATGACGCAAGATGATGAGTTGGTTCTTTATAAACTTGTGAATTCAGCCGATTATTACGAACATGCCAGACAGCTTGGTAATTTGCTGCATTGTCCATTACGTAGCATAGGCTCTATTCGTAAAATCAAAGGTGTACGTTGTGCATATCCTGAAAGTATCGAAGGGTGGATGCGTAGGATAGCATCAGCAAGATATGTCATCACCGATTCTTTTCATGGAACTGTGCTTTCCCTACTTTATGGGCGTCAGTTTATCGTCTGTGTAGGTAATCCTAAACGCATCACGCGCATTCAGTCACTCCTTGTACAAGTTGGACTTAAAGACAGATTATTCTTTGACACAGATTCAGTTGAGAAAATGGCCAGTCAGTTGAATTCTCCTATTAATTACAATGTTGTGTATCAGAAACTTAAATCACTCAGAATACAATCCTTTGAATATTTGAAGCGACTGAATAGGCCTATATGATATGTTATTTTTGATATTGGGCATTGGTTATTGGAAAATAATGATTGTAACAAAAGTCTTTCATTGTCTGATTTATGATTAAATAATATAATTATGTCGGATTTAACATCAAAAACTAATAAAAGGTTAAGAAAAACTCGCTGGTTGAAAATACGGTATCTCTTTATCTGTTTTTTCAAGCTGTCAGGAAAAAATGACAGAAATGTATGGTTGCGTAAAAATAATGTTTTTGGAATGCTTGGGCAGAAATCTAATTATCAGCCTCATACATTGCCTCGTAATCCTAAGTTAGTGAAAATACATGACAATGTCAGAATAGCAGAAGGGGTTACATTTTATGAGCATGATGGTATAAACCATGTTTTTTCGAGATTGGACGGACATATAGATACAAACTGGCGTACTCATCAATGCTGTATCGAGATATTTGATAATTGTTTTATAGGAGGACGTTCTATTCTGATAGGCAACCTGCGAATTGGTCCCAATGCTATTGTTGCTGGTGGAAGTGTCGTTACAAAAGATGTTCTTCCAGGTCAGATTGTTGCTGGGAATCCTGCCAAGGTCGTTGGCGATTTTTATGAATTATTAGAAAAACGCAAAAAGGAAGATTATAGACAGAAAGAATTGAGTGAGGCTGAAAATACAGAACGGCTATGGGGAGTATTTTATAACAAATAATTAAAGAATAATGATTAGGTTATTAATGTTAAATACGGTGCCAATGATTTATGATGGCATCGGGATGACCATTCTAAATTATGTATCGAATTTTGACCGCACAGATATGGTGGTTGACTTTGTAGCCACTAACCATCTGGAAGACAGGATGCGACAACAGATAGAAAGTTTGGGAGTGAAGATTTACGAACTGCCGTTTAGAAACACCTCGCAGTTTAAGTATATCATGGCATTGGCCAAAATCGTGCGTGAAGGGAAGTATGAGGTAGTTCACATCCATTGTAACAGTTGCACAGCTGCTGTTGATATGTTGGGGGCAAAACTTGGTGGAGCAAAGATGCTCTGTCCTCACGGGCATACCACGAAAAGTCTGCACGACAGGGCAAACAGGATGCTAAGACCACTCTTCAATCTGCTTTATACAGACGGATTCGTCTGTGGTGATAAAGCTGGTAAGTGGCTCTATCGTAATGATAAATATGTGGTGTGGAGAAATGCCACTAACACAGATAAATACCGATTTAATGAGACTTTCCGAAAAGAATTAAGGGAAAAGTATCATTTGGAGGGTAAAGTGGCGGTAGGCCATGTGGCCCATTTCACATACGCCAAGAATCATGGGTTTCTGATTGACGCGTTTGCTGAGGTTGTCAAGAAAAACCCCGACTATCGGTTGTTCTTGATAGGTGATGGTAAATTCCAAGATGACATGGAGAAAAAAGTGACGGATATGGGGCTTAATGATTACATCATCTTTGTCGGCCTCACGCTTGATATTCCTCAATACCTGTCAGCTATGGATTTGATGGTGTTGCCATCGCGGTATGAAGGATTACCGAATGTGGTCATCGAATGGCAAACGTCAGGACTGCCTACCCTTATCTCGGCAAATGTCACAACTGATTGTAAACTGACAAAAAGTGTTTCTTTCGTCCCTTTAGAGCAAGAGGCTTGGGTGGAAGCCATTCTGAATACGAAGGTGGATATAGACCGTAAGGTTCAATCGGAGAAAAACATAAAAGAGATTATTGCAGCAGGATTCAGTATCAAAGAGCAGGCTGCAAAGCTGAAGCAATACTACATTGATCATCTAAAGAGGTAGTCTTATGGGATTCGTAGCAGTCGAAGCTTGGGGGAAACGCGTATTTGAGCAGTTCCCCTTTATCAAACATTCGGCCAAGCGGGCTTATCATCTAGTGAGTTATGCACTGTCAAGTGAAAAGTTCAAGTCGGAGGGTGAGGTGATTCGCATCACGCCTGATGACGGGTATGAGTATTTTTATGGCTATTATGACAAGTCGCCGTGGGATGCCACGGGACGGTATATGATAGCCATCAAGGTGAAGCAGGCCTATAAGAGCGTGGCTCCGAAAGAGCCGGGCGAGGTGGTGCTGATAGATACTCAAGAGAATAATAAGGTATTGAAGGTGGGAGTGACGCACTCGTGGAACGTGCAGCAGAGTTGCATGGCGCAGTGGTTAGGGCCTGACTTTAAGAGCAGGCTGATATATAATGATTATCGTGATGGGCATTATTGTTCTATTATATATAATGTGAAGCAGATGAAGGAGGAGAGTGTGCTGCCAAGACCTGTCTATGACGTGGCACGTGATGGCTCATTCGCATTGTCTTTGGACTTCAACCGCCTGCATCGTATGCGTCCGGGGTATGGCTACAGTAACGAGCCTGACAGGACAAAGGGAGTGCTCTGTCCAGATGAGTGTTGCATCTGGAAGATGGATATACCTTCGGGCAAGGTAACGGAACTGTTCAAATATACCGACATGGCTGCATTTGAGCCTGACGATAGCATGCAGGGGGCTGAGCATAAGGTGAATCATCTGATGATTTCGCCGAATGGGAAGCGGTTTATGGTGCTACATCGTTGGTTTCAGAATGGAAGGAAACACACGCGCTTGGTGACTTGCAATGTGGATAAGACTGAGATGTACAATCTGAGTGATGATGTGTTTGTGAGTCATTGTTATTGGAAGAATGATAAGGAAATATTGTCGTTCTTGCGGAAGAAAGAATCAGGAGATCATTACTATCTGATGAAAGACAAGACGCAGGAGTGGCAGTTGCTGTGGCCAGAGTTGAATACGGATGGACATTGTTCGTATTCGCCTGACGGGGAGTATATCATTACGGATACTTATCCAAATAGAAAACGCTTGGCCTCTGTGTATCTATGTAAGGAAGATGGCTTCTGTAAACGCATAGCCCGTGTCTTTGCCCCATTCCGCTATGACTTTGACTGTCGCTGCGACTTGCATCCTCGCTGGAGCAGGGATGGTAAAAAAGTGTGCATAGATTCTGTGCATGAAGGAAAAAGGGCATTGTATGTGATTCCAATAAAGGACTGATATAGAATGAAGCAGCATAAGATTTGTTTTGTTTCCAGTAGTGGAGGACACTGGGAGCAGTTGAAAAAGTTGCAGCCTCTGATGGATAAATATGGGGGCTTTATGGTGACAGAGGAGACAATGTTTGAGGCTTCCGAAGCAAAGTACTTCATGAGGCAAACTGATTTGAAAGATCGCTGGATGATTCCGAA
>AUXO017013504.1_pt1 | contig 14400 bp, 12 predicted proteins | sample 768731 | NCBI WGS metagenome assembly AUXO01 (sample SAMN02715735, study PRJNA202380) | gut metagenome | biome: sheep rumen | host: Ovis aries | place: New Zealand: Palmerston North | reverse complement strand
ACAGCTCCTTTAAATGACATTTCGATAGTTAGAGAAAGTTCCGATAGATTCGGATCAGAAAGAATCGTTGCAACCATTGATCTTACTACGTGCGAAGATCCAATCGAGTATGGAAAAAGATTAAAGGAAAATGGAGCAGGAGAGCTTTTACTTCTTCATTATGATAAGTTAGATAATTATATAGAAATTGTTAAAAAGATAAGAACGGATGTGGGACTTCCGGTTATTGCTTCTTCATATTCAACAGATGAAGAAAAGATAGCAACCATAATGTCTGAAACTTCTGCTGAAAGCATTTCATTATATAACCTTCAGAGACATGATGTTATGAGCATTAAACAGGCTTGCAAGAGACAGAATGTCCCTGTTAATCTCTTTACCAGCAGTATACAATTTGCTGATTTTAAGAAGGATGATAAGGGACTTGTTCCATGTATCGTTCAGGATTATAAGAATGGTGAAGTACTTATGATGGCTTATATGAATGAGGAATCATTTAATAAGACTATTGAAACAGGACGTATGACATATTTTTCAAGGTCAAGAAACAGCTTGTGGCTTAAGGGTGAGACCAGCGGACATTATCAGTTTGTTAAGTCTTTAGATATAGACTGCGATAAGGATACAATCCTTGCAAAGGTTTCACAGATTGGTGCAGCCTGTCATACAGGAAATAGAAGTTGTTTCTTTACTCCTCTGGTTAAAAAGGAGTATAATGATAAGAATCCTCTTACAGTATTTAAGGATGTTTATGATGTTATTTCTGACAGACGTAAAAATCCTAAAGACGGTTCATATACAAATTATCTCTTCGAAAAAGGAATAGATAAAATGCTTAGTAAGTTTGGAGATCAGGCAACTGAAGTGATTATTAAAGCGAAGAATCCTGATCCGGAAGACTTGAAATTTGAGATATCAGACCTTATGTATTTCTTAATGACCCTTATGGTTGAAAAGAATATGACATGGGACGATGTTACAAAGGAACTGGCTGAAAGAGAAAAACAGTAATAGGATATTATCTTAGAATAATATATAGTAACTTTATTAACTTAGGAAGGAATATTTAGGATGAAACAATTTACCTCAAAAGAACTAAGAAAGACTTGGATTGAATTTTACAAAGAAAGAGGACATGTAGATGTAGGTGCAGTTTCACTTGTATCAGATGGTTCTACAGGTGTTATGTTTAATGTAGCCGGAATGCAGCCTCTTATGCCATATCTTTTAGGAGAAAAACATCCATTAGGTACAAGACTCTGCAATGTACAGGGTTGTGTACGTACAAATGATATAGATTCAGTTGGTGACAAGAGCCACGTAACATTTTTTGAAATGATGGGCAGCTGGAGTCTTGGAGATTATTTTAAAGAAGATCGTTGCAAATGGAGTTTTGAGCTTCTTACCCAGGTTTTCGGTTTTGATCCTGATCATCTTGCATCAACAGTATTTGCCGGTGACGAAAATGCCCCAAGAGATGAAGAGGGTGCTCAGTGCCGTATCAAATCTGGATTTAAGAAAGAAAATATTTACTATCTTCCTGCTGAGGATAACTGGTGGGGACTTGAATATGGTCCTTGTGGTCCTGACAGTGAGATGTTCTATATTGCAGATGTTCCTGATTGCGGTCCTAATTGCGGTCCTGGTTGTGATTGTGGTAAGTATACTGAGATCGGTAACGATGTATTTATGCAGTATGAGAAGCATAAAGACGGACATCTTACTCCTCTTAAGCAGAAGAATGTAGATACAGGTTGGGGACTTGAAAGAATCCTTGCCTTCCTTAATGGTACAAAGGATGTATATAGAACAGATCTCTTTACATCAGCAATTGCTTTTATTGAAAAGATTTCAGGTGCTGAATATGGTAAAGATGAAAAGCTTACAAAGTCTATGAGAGTATTAGCTGATCATATGCGTACAAGCGTTATGCTTATCGGTGATTCAGCAAAGCTTCTTCCTTCAAATGTGGGAGCTGGATATGTTCTTAGAAGACTTATTAGAAGAGCGGTTCGTCACGGACGTACACTTGGTCTTAATAAAGAAAATCTTATTGATCTTGCTAAGATCTATATTGATGAAGTTTATGATGACAGCTATCCACTTCTTGTTAAGAACCGTGAATTCATTTTAAATGAACTCAGCAAGGAAATAGCAAGATTTGAAAGCACTCTTGAAAATGGAATGAAGGAATTTAAGAAGATTCTTGAGGAAAAGAAGGCTTCTGGTTCAATTGACGGAGACTCAGCTTTCTATCTCTATGATACATTTGGATTCCCTATCGAACTTACTGTAGAAATGGCTGCAGAAGAGGGACTTAAGGTTGATGAAGAAGGCTTTAATAATGCTATGGAATCAGCAAAGCAGAAAGCAAGAGAAAATCAGAATTTCTCAGCTAAGCTTTCAACAGATTCTAAGGTTTTTGAAGCAATTAAAGATGATAAAGATAGTGAATTTGCTGGTTATTCAGAGCTTGATACTGAAAGCAAGATTATCTTCATCGCAAAAGATGAAGCATCTTCAGATGTTTTAGGTGCAGGTGATGAGGGAACTATCATCGTAGAAAAGTCACCATTCTATTCTACAATGGGTGGACAGATAGGTGATACTGGTGTCATTACATTAAATGATGCTAAATTTATAGTTAAAGATACAATGCATGTTGCAGGTAAGAAGATCGCACATGTTGGATACGTTGAGAGTGGCGAATTTAAGACAGGAGATACAGTAAAGCTTTCAGTTGATGCAGAAAGAAGAGCTCTTATTTCAAAGAACCACAGTGCGACTCACCTTCTTCAGAAGGCACTTAAGATGGTACTTGGTGATCATGTTGAACAGGCTGGTTCTCTTGTAACAGAGGCAAGACTTCGTTTCGACTTCTCTCATGATAAGGCTATGACAGCTGAAGAAATCAAGAAGGTTGAAGAGATTGTTAATAATGAGATCGCTGCAGATCTTACTGTAGATACAAAAGTTATGTCTCTTGAGGAAGCTAAAAAGACTGGTGCTATGGCTTTATTCGGAGAGAAATATGGCGATTCAGTAAGAGTTGTCAATATGGGTGGTTTCTCAGTAGAACTTTGTGGTGGTACTCATGTTAAGAATACTTCAGTAATCGGTACATTTAAGATCGTATCTGAACAGGGCGTTGCTGCTGGTGTTAGACGTATTGAAGCACTTACATCAAAGGGGGCACTTCAGTACTATGATGAACTTGAAGAAAGAATTGCTGAAGCTTCAAGACTTGCAAAGACAGAGCCTTCAAAACTTTCGGAAAGAATTGCTTCAATGCTTGAAGAAATTAAAGCACTTCAGTCTGAAAATAACAGCCTTAAGGATAAGATGGCCAAGGCTGCAGCTTCTAATGCAGATGATTCAGTAGTAGAGATTGGTGATGTTAAGGTTCTTCCAATGGCAGTACAGGGTATTGATCCAAATGCTCTTCGTACTCTGGGTGATGATTATAAAGCAAAACTTGGTAAAGCAGTTATCATTATGGCATCAGATTTAGGAGATAAGGTAAGTCTTATCGTTATGGCCAGTGATGATGCTGTATCATCAGGTGTACATGCCGGCAATATCATCAAGAAGATTGCTCCAATAGTTGGAGGCGGCGGTGGAGGACGTCCTAACATGGCTCAGGCTGGTGGTAAGGATGCTTCTAAGATTGCTGATGCACTTTCAGCTGGTGTAGAAGAAGTAAAAAATCAGCTTAACTAATTATTTTTGATTTTTTTAAGAATTATCTTAAATTTGTTGTTGACTTAACAATAGATTATAGATATAATAACCAATGTGCGATTTTTGTAAACCCATACAGTTGTTTACAGCACAGTAAACTTCACAACTGGAGGGAGGGAAAAAGAAAAATGTCAAGCGTAATAGTTAAAGAAAATGAAACATTAGATAGCGCTCTTCGTAGATTTAAGAGAAATTGTGCTAAGGCTGGTATCCAGCAGGAAATTCGTAAGAGAGAACATTACGAGAAGCCATCTGTTAGACGTAAGAAGAAGTCAGAGGCTGCAAGAAAGCGCAAGTTTAAATAAGTAAAATGTTCTAGCACCTTGGGATATTTCCCAAGGTGCTTTTTCTAATTTGAGATAAGTTTAAATGTGGAGGAGATACAGTAATGGCTTATGTAGAAAAGAAACTTAATATTCCTCAGAATTATATCCAGCTTATATTTGGTCAGTTTGATAAAAATATTAAAAAGATTGAAAGAGCTTTTTCTGTAGAATATGTTATCAGGGGTGATGATCTTATAATATCAGGTGAAGAAACTTTAGTAGAAAAAGCCAGTGATGTTATTATGGATCTTTCAAATATGGTATTAAAACAGGAAACCATCAGTGAGCAAAGTGTAGATTACGCTATATCTCTTAAATTAGATGGAGCTACTGAAAAAGCCAGTGACCTGGCAAGTTCAGATGTAATTTGCCATACCATAAGTGGAAGAGCAGTTAAGCCTAAGACTTTCGGTCAGAGAAAATATGTAGAAGCAATCGATAAAAATATGATAATCTTTGGCACCGGCCCTGCAGGAACAGGTAAAACTTACCTTGCCATGGCTAAAGCTATAACTGCTTTTAAGAAAAATGAAGTAGAAAGAATCATCCTTACCCGTCCTGCCATTGAAGCAGGAGAGAAATTAGGATTTTTGCCAGGAGATCTTCAGAGTAAGATTGATCCATATCTTAGACCTCTCTATGATGCCTTATATGAAATCATGGGAGCTGAGGCATTTCAAAAGAATATGGAAAAAGGTCTTATAGAAGTAGCACCTCTTGCTTATATGAGAGGACGAACTCTTGATAATGCCTTTATAGTACTTGATGAAGCTCAGAATACAACACCTGCTCAGATGAAAATGTTCCTTACCCGTATTGGCTTTGGTTCAAAGGCTATTATAACAGGTGATGCTTCTCAGAAAGATTTAGGCGCTGGGGCAATCTCTGGTCTTGATACAGCTTTAAGGATATTAAAGAATATTGAAGGTATCTCTGTATGTCAGCTCACCAGCAAAGATGTAGTTAGACATCCTCTGGTACAAAAGATAGTAGAAGCTTATGAAAACTATGAAAAAAAGCATCCTGAAAATCCTGAAAAAAGGAAAAACTATCAGGGAAAACGTTAAGTTTAAAGGGATTAAACCATAGACGGTTATTGAAAATAAGAAGTTTTTATAGTATAATAACATAGATTTTGGGTGTGTTCATTTTAGTGACACAATATATAGTTCAGAAAGGCAAATTATGACTATTACAATAACTGAAGATAAGGAATTATCCTATCCAGAAGATTTTAATAAAATAATTAAAGATATCATTGAATATTCTATTGATTATCTTAACTGCCCATATGAGTGTGAAGTGGAGGTTATCCTTACAGATAATGATGGCATTCATGAACTTAATAAAGCCGAACGTGGAATAGATGCACCTACAGATGTTCTTTCATTTCCAATGCTGGATTTTAGTGAGCCGGCAGATCTTTCTATCATTGAAGAAAATCCAAATGAATATTTTAATCCTGAAACAGGTGAATTATTATTGGGTGATATTGTCCTGAATTTAGACAGAGTAAAATCTCAGGCTTTAGATTATGGACATAGTGAGAAGAGAGAAATTGCTTTTCTTACTGCTCATAGTATGCTTCATCTTTTTGGTTATGATCATATGGATGATGATGAAAGAGAAGTAATGGAAAGAACACAGGATGATATATTAAACAAAAGGGGATACACTAGGGACTATGAATAAGAAGAGAATTTTATCTGCATTTCTTGTATCTATGATGGGATTATCACTTTTTACAGGATGTGGAAAAAAGGAACAGGAAACAACTACTGAAGCAACTGAAGAGCCAACATACACTGTTACTCTTACTGACAGTCCAATGTTAAATGAGACAGCACCAGAAACTGACCCACATAAAGGACTTGTTCAGAATGATCTTAACGGTGAATGGGTAACACCAGAACAGGCTAAAAAGAGACCTGTTGCTATTATGATCAATAATATTGATGTTGCTCTTCCTCAGTCAAATATAGAGCAGGCTGATATCATTTATGATTGCCTTGTTGAAGGTGGAATCACACGTCTTATGGCAATCTATTCTGACTGGAGTAATCTTGACAGAATAGGACCTGTAAGAAGTGCCAGACATTACTACCTTCGTAAAGCTGTAGAATATGATGCAGTATATGTTCATTTCGGATATTCAACCTATGCACAAAGCGACTGCTCAAACTATGGCAGACTTGATAATATCAATGGACTTTATGATGGTGGTTTCTATAGAGATACAAACCGTGTAGCTCCTCATAATGCATATACATCAAGTAGTGGTATTGATGGTCAGATTGAAAGCTATGGCTATGACAAAGAGCATCATGACTGGTACCAGAAGCCATATAAATTTAATGAAGAAGATACAGATATGGCAAATGGTCAGCCAGCAAATAAGGTAACAATACGCCATAATGACTATAGTGATCCTTGGTTCGAATATGACAAGGAAAGAAAAGAGTATTTAAGATTTGAATATGGTGATGTTCATTATGATGATCAGACTGAAAATCAGCTCCATTTTAAGAATGTGCTTGTACAGTTCTGTGATCATCAGGTTCTTGATTCAAAGGGTTATCTTAATGTAGATTTCGTTGGATCAGGTAGTGGATATCTTGTAACAGACGGTAAATATGTTCCTGTAAACTGGTATAAAGCCAGTGAAGAAGATTCAACACACTGGACTTTTGAAGACGGAAGCGAGATGGTCTTAAATCCAGGTAAGACATGTGTTTGTGTAATGGAATCAAGTAATACATCAGGATTCATTGTAGAGTAAAAAATAAGGGTTCAGAACTTTATATTTATATGGTTCTGAACCTTTTTTATAAAAGGAATAGATATGACGTATGATATTATAATTGTGGGAGCTGGGGCCTCAGGTCTTGCAGCTGCCATAACAGCAGGAAGAAGAGGAAAGAAGATCTTAATAATTGATAAAAATAAGAAGTGTGGTCAGAAGCTTTATGCTACCGGAAACGGACGCTGCAATCTGACCAATCTCTTTATGTCTCCCGATTCTTATTATGAGAATGATTTTGCCTTTTTAATAAATGGTACAAATCCTGCAGAAGATATCATTTCCTTCTTTAACTCTATTGGTATATATACATATGACAGAGATGGATATGTTTATCCTATGTCAAATCAAGCTTCATCAGTGGTCTGGGCTTTAAAAGATGAGGCTGCAAAATATGATATTTCCTTTAGATATAATCATGAAGTTAAAGAAATTAGTAAAGATAATAAGAGCTTTAAAGTTACCTTAAATAATAATGAAAGTTATATAAGTGCTTCCCTTCTTTTAGCCACAGGCGGTTTTTCTTATCCAAAGCTTGGAAGCAGTGACGAAAGTATTTATTCTATTTATGATTCTTTAAATATTAAGTATAAGAAATATGAAGCATCGCTTTGTCCTTTAATCATAAAAGAAGATCTTTCACCTATTTCTGGTGTTAGAACCAAGGGAAGAGTTTCGGTAACCAAAGAAGGAAAGACTTATCATGAAGAAGGTGAGATCCAATTCACAGATTACGGTATTTCCGGAATTGTAATATTTAATATGTCTTATTATTTAAATAAAGGGGATAAGATAACTTTAGACCTTATTCCTGATGTGCCTTACGACTCATTTAAGGCACTTTTTAATAAAGTAGGTAGTAGAAGGTGCAATGCCATATTAAATGGCCTTATAAACGATAAATTAGCATCATTTATACTTGATAATTTCCTTAAAAATATAGATAATAAGAATCTAACAGGAAACGATTTTAATGATGATATGATACATGATCTGTATCATATGATGAAAAACTATACTCTTAATGTAAAAGGTAAGATGGATTTTGATATGTCACAGGCTTCTTCAGGAGGTATTTTAACATACGCCATCAATCCGGATACTATGGAAATAAGAGATATAAAGGGACTATATGCTTCTGGGGAAGCAACAGATGTCCTGGGTAAATGCGGAGGTTATAACCTCACATATGCATTTTTAAGTGGTATTAAAGCAGGAAGGAATATGTAAATGTTACTGGTTTCAAATCTAAAACTAAAATATGATTACAGCCAAGAGGATTTAAATAATTCAATTAGAAAAGTCCTGCATACTGATAAGATTAAAGAAATAAAGATCCATAAAAGATCTTTAGATCTAAGAGAATCTGATAATATTCATTATGTTATTTCAGCCTATGTATCTTTAGATTCAAATTTGGAAAAAAAGATTATGGGCAAAGGCAACCATAAAAATATTACGTTAACCAACCCTAAAAATTATATCTTTGTTCCTGAATTAAAGGATGAAAATATAAAAAAAGATCTGGAAGAAAAAATTAGATGTCTTGGTCGTCCCGTTGTAGTTGGAAGCGGACCTGCCGGATATTTTGCTGCTTTAAAACTTGCTGAGGCTGGCCTTTCACCTATTGTTTTTGAAAGAGGTAAAGCAGTAGAAGAAAGAACCAAAGATGTGGAAAGTTTCTGGAATGGTGGAAGCCTGAACAAAGAAAGCAATGTTTCTTTCGGAGAAGGCGGAGCAGGAACATTTTCAGATGGAAAGCTTTTTACAGGGAATAAGGATAAATACGGCATTATAAAAGATGTTTTAGAAACCTTTCATCGTTTTGGTGCCAAGGAAGAAATCTGCTATGATGCAAAACCTCATATAGGAACAGATGTTTTAAAAACTGTTATGAAACAGATGAGAGAAGAAATAATCAGACTTGGTGGTGAAGTCAGATTTTCTTCTTTAGTAAAAGAGATTGAAAATAAGAATGATATCTATAGATTGACAATAAAAGATGATGAAAAAGAATATTATGTTTTATCACCTGCAGTGATCCTTGCTATTGGTCACAGTGCAAGAGATACATTTTCTATGCTTTATTCTAAGGATGTTAAGATGGAACAAAAACCTTTTGCTTTAGGTCTTAGAATAGAGCATAAAAGGGAACTTATTGATAAAGACAGATATAAGAATAGTTATATCAAAGATAAGTATCCCGCAGCAGATTATAAACTTACTTACCACGCAGCAAATGAAAGAAGTGTTTTCTCTTTTTGCATGTGCCCGGGTGGTTATGTGGTAAATGCTTCTAGTGATGAAAATTCCATGGTTGTTAATGGCATGAGTTATTCAGGTCGAAACGGAGAAAATTCCAACAGTGCTATAGTTGTGGGAGTTACTCCTGATGATTATCCTGGAAATGATCCTCTTGATGGTATTAAATTCCAACAGAGTATTGAAGAAAATTTTTATAAAGCCGGAAATGGCAAAGTACCGGTACAGACCTTTGGAGATTTTGAAAAAGGTAATGTAACTAAGAAATTTGGAGATACTGTCCCGCAAATTAAAGGTGAATACCAGATGAGCGATTTAAGTAAACTGCTTCCACCTTATGTGTACGAAGCCATGGTTGAAGGAATCCACAATTTTTCACATACCATAAAAGGGTTTGATAATTGTGATGCAGTTCTTTCTGGTGTAGAATCACGTACCTCTTCTCCTGTAAGGATCATTAGAGAGGAAAATGGTATGGCTCCTGATTTTAATGGCTTATTCCCTACAGGGGAAGGAGCTGGATATGCAGGAGGAATTACATCCGCTGCTCAGGACGGTATAAAACAGGCAGAAAAATTAGTATATTATCTTATAAATAAATAGAATGGAAATTGTTATGGACAGAAGAGATTTTTTAAAAAACAAAAAACGCATCGTTATTAAGATTGGATCATCTTCACTTATGCATGAAGAAACCGGTGAAATAGATTTTATCAAAGTTGAAAAACTTGTAAGAATCCTTTCTGATATAAAGAATCAGGGAAAAGATGTTTTACTTGTTTCATCAGGAGCTATTGCTGTAGGTTCTAAATCCTTAGGATTTAAGAGAAGACCTGAAACACTTACCATGAAACAGGCTTGTGCCGCTTTAGGTCAGGGTGAACTTATGATGTTATATCAGAAGCTCTTCAGGGAATATAATCATCTTGCTGCTCAGGTACTTCTTACATTTGATGTTATTACAAATGATGAGAGAAGAAGAAACGCAATGAATACCCTTATCCAGCTTCTTGATCTGGATATCATCCCTGTTGTAAATGAAAATGATACAGTGGCTACAGAAGAAATTGAATTTGGTGATAATGACACTCTTTCAGCAATATGTGCCTGTCTTACCAATGCAGACCTTCTTATAGTACTTTCTGATATTGATGGATTATTTACTGATGATCCTGGTAAGAATAAAGATGCAAAGCGTATACCAATAGTTGAAAGAATCACTCCTGAAATATGTGCCATGGGTAAGGGAGCTGGTTCCGGTTATGGAACAGGTGGTATGGCTACAAAGATTGCTGCAGCCAAAATAGCAACTGATTCAGGAACTGATATGGCAATCATTAATTCAAAGAACCTTGATCTTATATCACAGCTTCTTAACGGAGATGATATTGGAACTCTCTTCCTTGCTCATGATGATCCTGATTTTGATGTAACAGATTATATAGTTCATAAGAAATATTTGGAATAAAAAATGATTAGTAAACACAATGTAAGGAAAAACAAGCTTTACGCCAGGTTAGATCAAAGACCTGAATTGGTGAGAGAAAAGACTAACAGGATAATGAAAGAAACCTGGAACTTAATTGAATATTTTAAACCTGAGATAATTCTTTGCTATATGGCTTATGGAAGTGAACTTAATATTAATAAGGTTATTGAATCAGCCTATTTTGCAGGTATTAAAGTCTATATTCCACGAGTTGAAGGAAAGAATATGGAATTTTACCGCTATACCGGGGATACTTCCACAAGTTCTGGATATAAAGGCATCTTAGAACCTGACAGTAATGAAAAGTATGTTTATGACCCATCGGTGGCCTTAAAAACTCTGATGATAATGCCAGGGGTTGCATTTGATATAGACAGAGGAAGAGTGGGTTATGGCGGAGGTTATTATGACAGATATCTGTCTGATAAAGCAGATTTAAGAACGGCTGCAGTCTGTTTTGACTGTCAGTTAAGCGATGAGCTTATCGAACTTGAACCGACAGATATCAGACCGGATATTATAATAACAGAAGAACGAATTTTAAGTAGTGTTGTAATTAAAAGTGATAATTTAGATATAAATGAAGAGGGAGGATATTATGTACGATCTTATCAGTTTATTAGAGAGAGCAAAGACAGCCTCAGTTGAAATGGCTAACTTGGGCACACTTAAGAAGAATAAAGCTCTTCTTATGGTGGCAGATGAATTATGCGATAGAAAATCAGAAATCATCAAAGCAAATAAAATTGATCTTTCTAATGGTGAAGAAAATGGAATGCCAGATTCTCTTTTAGACAGATTACGTCTTACTGACGAAAGAATTGAAGCTATGGCAGAAGGCGTAAGACAGATTGCTCAGTTAGATGATCCAGTTGGTGAAGGACTTCTTAGAAAGGTACGTCCAAATGGACTTATTATAGAACAGGTAAGAGTTCCAATGGGTGTTATCGGTATCATTTATGAATCACGTCCTAATGTTACAGTAGATTCATTTGCCCTCTGCTTTAAATCTGGAAATGCAGCAGTACTTCGTGGTGGTTCTGATTCAATAAATTCTAATATTGCCCTTGCTGGTATCATAAGAGATGGACTAAGTAAAGCAGAAGTATGTGAGGATGCAGTAATCCTTATTGATAACACAGATAGAGAGATAGTTAATTCTTTAATGAAACAGAATGATTATCTTGATCTTCTTATTCCAAGAGGTGGTAAGGGACTTATCCAGAATGTAGTTATGAATGCAACAGTTCCAGTAATTGAGACAGGTACTGGTAACTGCCATATTTATGTAGATAAATATGCAGATATTGATAAAGCAATTAAGATTATAAGAAATGCAAAGCTTCAGAGACTTGGAGTATGTAATGCAGCCGAATCTCTTGTAATTCATAAGGATATTGCTGAAAAAGCGCTTCCTCTTATTGCAGCAGACCTTATAAGCGATGAAGTTGAGATGAGAGGAGATGAAGAGTCTCAGTCCATCAGCAATCTTATCGTTCCTGCAGATTCTGAAGACTATGCAACAGAATATCTTGCAAAGAAGATCTCTGTAAAGATCGTTGATTCTATTGAAGAAGCCATTGCTCATATCAATAAATACAGCACTGGACATTCAGAATCAATCATCACAGAGGATTATAATTCTTCTCAGATGTTCTTAAAGCAGATCGATTCTGCCTGTGTATATGTAAATGCATCTACACGTTTCACAGATGGTTTTGAATTCGGTTTTGGTGCTGAAATCGGAATTTCTACTCAGAAGTTACATGCCAGAGGACCTATGGGACTTCTTGCACTTACATCATCAAAATATATGATCTATGGAGATGGGCAGATAAGATAGAAACTTAATGGGGGATTATTTATGGCAGAAAAAAAACTAGATAATGAAAATATTGAAGAAACAGAAAAAACAGAAAAAACAGAAAAGATAGGTCTTGTATTATCTGGCGGCGGCGGAAAAGGTGCTTATCAGGCCGGAGTTCTTAAAGCCCTGGATGATGCAGGTATCTTGAAAAATGTTACAGCTATATCAGGGGCATCAATAGGCGCTGTAAATGCAGTAATATACGCTATGCAAGATCCAGAACTACTTCAAAAGATCTGGGATGATATAGATATGGATGTGGTATTTGACTTTGATCTTAAGATGATAAAAGACAGCCGTCCGTTTTTCTCCAGAGATGAAATGAACCGTTTATTTGATACCTATATAGATCAGAAAGTAATAAAGAAAAGCAAATATGATATCTATTTTTCCATGACAGATATTACTGAAGAACCATATAAGGTAAAATATATCAAGGTAGACAATTCATCTGAAGAAAACTTAAAGAAATATCTTATGGCTTCAACAGCACTCCCGGTAATCTATGAACCAGTGCTTATAGACGAAAGGAAATATAGAGATGGCGGAATATGCGATAATAATCCTATTGAGCCGCTTTATAAGAAGGGAATAAGGAAGTTCATAATAATATCTCTTAGTTATGGTAAAACTGTAGATACATCAGCCTATAAAGATGCAGAATTTACTGAGATCAGCCCTAGTCATGACTTAGGAGATCTTCTTACCGGAACTCTTAATTTCCTTGATGATGATAAGAAGATTAAGTTTAAACTTGGACAAAAAGATGGTGAAAGAGCAGTAAAGACCAAGTTTGAAAAGGATCCTATTTATATCGAGATGGAAAAGACCATTGCAGAAAATGATTATAATTTCATTATCAATACCTGCAGTCAGGAAAAGAGGATGAATGATCTTTCAAAGAGCGTGTCTGACAACTTGGATTATTTCAATAAAATCGCTGACAAATATAAAGATATATGATACAATAGGATTTATCAGGGAGGTTCTTATATTTCCCGGATAAAATATCAAGTTAGGGGTGTTACGATATGGCTGAGAATAAGATTATTACTATTGGAAGACAATTTGGAAGCAACGGTAGACAGATAGGTGAATTAGTAGCAAAAAAACTTGGAGTAACCTGTTATGATAAGCAGCTTATAAAGAAAGCAGCCAAGGAATCAGGACTCTGGGAAGATCTTTTAGATGAAATGGATGAAAAACCAACTAACAGCTTTCTATATTCTGTTGTAATGGATCCATATGCATTTGCTTATTCATTTGATAATTCCGGTTATGGAATGAATATAAATCAGAAGGCTTTTATGGCAACCTATAATACCATTCAAAACATTGCAAAGAATGAATCCTGTGTAATCATTGGACGTTGTTCTAATTATGTTTTAAGAGAGTTTAACAATGTATATAATTTCTTTCTTTATGCACCTCTTGAAGAACGTATAAAGATTGTAATGGAAAGATTCAATCTTGATGAAAAGAAAGCCAAGGATCAGATCGTAAAAGAAGATAAAGCCAGAGCTTCATATTTTAATTATTATACATCTATGAAATGGGGGAATATCGAATCCTATGACTGTTGTCTTAATACAACACTTATGGATGCTGAATCTTTAGCTGATCTTATTATAGAGATCACAAAAAAATAGTATTGCCTATAATATAATAAATATGCTATCATATAAAACGTTCGTTATAGTACGAACGTTTTATTTAATTTTAGGAGAAAAGAAATGCATATTTTTCAGACAAAGCCGGGTCAGTGCAAAGTTAAATTTAAACCTAATACCAAATTTGATTTTATAGACAGAGCAGCTGTTGGAGATATAGAAGCAGCCGCCTTTCTTGCAGAAGGATATCTTACAGGTAAATATGAATGTGAGGTAAATCATGAAAAAGCAAGAAAATGGGCCAC
>AUXO015181108.1_pt1 | contig 14400 bp, 17 predicted proteins | sample 768731 | NCBI WGS metagenome assembly AUXO01 (sample SAMN02715735, study PRJNA202380) | gut metagenome | biome: sheep rumen | host: Ovis aries | place: New Zealand: Palmerston North | reverse complement strand
TTTGAGCAAATATTTTCTATTCGGATAGTAAGTCTTTTAATAAGACCATCTTATAGCCTTTACGTTTTAAGTAATAAATGGTATTGGATAATTCTTTGGAAAGATACGAAGAATATGGAAAAGATAGAATCATGGCATTCTCAATTTTTTCCTTTACTTCTTCATAGGCATTCTTTTTTAATACAAGGGTTGGTAAAATGGTATGAAGTTTTTCTTCCTTACAAAAAGAGAGTATTTCTTTTTGTTCTTCTTCTGTATAGCAATATCTAGCAGGTGCTTTTTGAATGGTTTCTAAGTAAGAAATTGAGGTCCTCCATAAATCTTTTTTTGTTTCATTTTGATATCCTAGTATTTCCCATTCCATAGATGGATTCTTTCGTATAAGTGAACTATTTCTTTCTAAGTGTGTTCCATCGATAAAAAAGGTTCCTGGTATGTCTTCTGTCTTTAATACTTCTAATATTTCTTGAAAGCTTTCATCTTGGCGAATGGGAAAAATGAGAGCAATTTCTTTTTTTTCAGGATTTCCTCTTTGGATATATTTATCATAATAATTATCAATTGATATTTCTGGTTTAACTTCTTTCACTACCATTTGAGTTTCATTATAGGTTCCGTAGCGTTTCATTTTTTGATAGGTTTTCTTAACATCTAGTTTTCTTCCTTTTTTTCCACAAGTAAGAGTGTTTTTTTCTATTAAGGCGTTTTTAGGAGATACATAGTAATTGTTTTCTACTTCTTTTATTTTTTGATATATTGGATCTTGTTTTTCTTGATTCATAAAGTATTGATTCGTTGTATAAAAACAAAAAAAGGATATTACTCCTAGAACGATATATTTTTTCATCTTATCACCTATTTATGTATATGAAAAAAAAGGTTCTATTTGAACCTTTTTTATTCCATTTGTTTTTTCGTCTTTAAAATGTATACAGAACCGGCTGATACGATTAGAACTCCTATCCATGCCGTTACCCCTGGTGTTGTTGCGGTATCTACAGCATCAATCACTAATACTCGATCTTCTTCTCTCGTTGGTTGAATAGGATCTTCGATGGTAACTGGTTCTTGTTCTTTAATTTCTACTTTTTCTTTTGGATTTACTTTTTTAGCTTCATTTTTCGTAGCGAGATGAATGACTAACCAAACTACAAAGACAACCACTAATACCAATAGAATCCATTTAATAATACTTCTTAAAAAATCACCCATATCCGATATCCTCCCTACGGCTATTATAGCATATTCTACGAAAAAAAGAAGATTATTCTTCGGAACTTTCTTCTTTTTCTTCTACTTTTTCTTCTTTTTCTTTCTTTTCTTTCTTCTTAGGAGCTGGTAGAGCATCTTTTCTTGAGAAGTTTTGTCTACCTTTTTTGTCAGTACCTAGTGCTTTTACTATAATTTCATCTCCTACAGAAACGACGTCTCCCGCTTTTTCTACTCTTTCATGAGCAAGTTGAGATACGTGAACTAATCCTTCACATCCTGGCCATAATTGTACGAAGCATCCGAAGTCTTCTACTTTTACTACTTTTGCTTCATAAATCTTACCAACTTCTACTTCTCTTACGATTTCTTCAATCATAGCACGTGTACGATCAATGATTTCTTGGTTAGAGTGATAAATGATAACTCTTCCATCATCTTCTAATTCTACTTTAACGGCATTAATATTGGTTACTTCCGTTACGTTAGAAGCTTCACAAATAATCTTTGTGATCGTTTCTCCACCTTTACCAATAACGTCCTTGATCTTAGCAGGATTAATTTGGAAAGTAACCATCTTAGGAGCATATTTTGATACTTCTTTACGTGGTTCTTTAATTTGTTTTGCAATTACATTTAAGATTTCCATACGAGCCTTTTTTGCTTGAGCTAACGCTTCTTTTAAAATTTGTTCCGTAATTCCACTAATCTTAATATCCATTTGTAGAGCGGTAATTCCGTTAGCCGTTCCAGCTACTTTGAAATCCATATCTCCTAAATGGTCTTCCATTCCTTGGATATCCGTTAGAATTGTATAATCTTTTCCATGAGTAATTAGACCCATAGCAATTCCGGCAACGGGAGCTTTAATTGGAACTCCGGCAGCCATTAGAGACATACATCCAGCACAAATACTTGCTTGAGAACTTGATCCATTTGATTCTAGAATTTCCGATACAACTCTTATGGTATATGGGAATTCTTCTTCACTTGGAATTACTTGAGCAAGAGCTTTTTCTCCTAAAGCACCGTGACCAATTTCACGTCTTCCTGGTGCTCCATATCTTCCGGTTTCTCCTACTGAAAATTGTGGGAAGTTATAGTGAAGCATAAATCTCTTTTGATCTTCCATACTTAATCCATCAATGATTTGATGTTCGTTTAAGGCTCCTAATGTAGTAATGGATAATGCTTGTGTTTCTCCACGAGTAAATAAAGCAGACCCATGAGTTCTTGGTAATAAATCAATGTCCGTTGATAATGGTCGAATTTCATCCATCTTACGTCCATCCGAACGAATTCCTTCTTTTACTACAATACTTCTGAATAATTCATATTCGATGTCTGATACAACCATTCCAACTTTTACAAGAAGTTCTTTTAGTTCTTCTTCTTTCATGGTATCTTCATTTTCTTTGGTGAATAATTCATTCATTTCTTCTTTGATTTCATCAATTGCAGCATATTTCTTTAGCTTATCTTTGATACGAAGAGCTTTATCCATTTTTTTCGTAATTAATTTTTCGATTCTTTCTCTTAGTTCTGGTTCTGGAGTTAGAGTTTCATATTCCATTTTCTCCTCACCAATTTCTTTGATGATTTTCTCTTCGAATTTGATTAATTCTTTTACAGCTTTGTGTCCAAACATTAAAGCTTCTAGCATTACTTCTTCTGATACTTGTTTGGCACTAGACTCTACCATGTTAATAGCATCTTTGGTTCCAGCAACGGTTAATTCTAATTCAGATACTTCTAATTCTTCTGGGGTTGGGTTAATAATAAACTTACCATCTACTCTACCAACTTTTACTCCAGCGATAGGTCCATTAAATGGAATCTTAGAAATAGATACTGCTAGAGAAGAAGCAAGCATTGCGGTTAATTCTGGAGAACAATCTTGATCTACTGATAAAACCGTAGAAATGATTTGAACTTCATTTTTAAATCCTTCTGGGAATAATGGTCTCATTGGGCGATCAATCATACGAGCCGCAAGAGTTGCTGCATCACTTGGACGTCCTTCTCTTTTGATAAAGCCACCTGGAATTTTTCCAACAGAATATAGTTTTTCTTGATAATTAACTGTTAATGGAAAGAAATCCGATAACAAGTTCACATTTTTAGAAACAACAGCGGCTGTTAAAATAACGGTATCATTATATCGTACTAAGACAGCTCCATCTGCTTGTTTGGCTAATTCTCCATGTTCTACAATTATTTTTCGACCATGAAAGTCTAATTCGAATGTTTTCTTTTTCATTTTTACCTCTCAATTCTAAAAAAAATAGACACTGAAAAAACGTGTCTACTTTCTTAATCCTAATTTTTTAATTACTTCACGATAACTTTGGATATCTTTCTTAGCTAGATATTGTAACATATTTCTACGTTGTCCAACTTTCTTAAGAAGTCCTCTACGTGAATGATAATCGTGAGTGTGTACTTTTAAATGTTCTGTTAAATCGTTGATTTCTTTTGTTAGAATAGCGATTTGTACTTCTGCAGAACCAGTATCTTTTTCACTCTTGGCAAATTCTTTAATTAATGTTTGTTTTTCTTCTTTTGTTAATGCCATGACTCAACACTTCCTTTCTTGTAGATTCGCCTAAACCCGGGGTAAGTCGGAAATTCTTACTCTGAGAAAAGGTATTCCGAATTTCTCGGAATCAAATGTATTATACTATAATCCTTTTTATTATGCAAGTTTTTTCTTTTACTCTATTGTGATTTCACTTAATCCATAACTACCATCACTTTGTTTTTTAAATACAAACTTCGTAATTGGTAATTGATCTTTTATACGGTTATATACAGGACTATAATCTCTTCCATTATCTAATATTTCCTCTTCGGAAATATCGGTTACTTTGTTACTATCATCAAATGGATAGGCTTTGTAAGCATTTGTTTGTGGTCCACAAGTTCCTCCACAATAGCCTGTATATAGTATTTGTGTATTTAAGGTAATGGTATCTTTGGTAGCTTCTTGATCTAGGTAGAAAATTTGTAGAATCGCAGCCCCAGGACCATCATGTCCATGTTTTCCTGTAAAGGAATACTCATCTTTTTCGGCATTATATTGATAAAGAACCCCATCATTTACATGACAATTTATATCTTCCAATTGGTAATGATAATCTTTTCCAAATAATGATTCCACGTAGGCTGAAATGTCTTTTCCATAGAATGTTCCATCCTCATTTCGTTTTATTCTCATAGATGCTAAGAACAAAACATCTTGATTGGTAAGATTCGTTGTTTTTAATGGCAACTGATCTGCATGTTGTCCTACTAATACTTCTAGTTTTTCTATTACGGAGTCAATGTCTTCTATTTTATCGGTATTTTGGGTTTCTTCTTTTTCCGAAACTTCTTCTTGTTGTTTTGTATTCTCTTCCGGATGATTTGTGTCAATTAATTTGTCATAGGCAATATAGCCAATTAATAAAGCAATAATCACACATAGAATTATTACTAGAACCGAATTCCCCTTCTTTTCTTTTTTTGTTTCTTCTATTCTTTCTTTTTCTTCCATTTCTATTCCTCCATCTTTTTCATCCTATCACTTTTAAAGGGAATGGTCTATCTTTTTCTTTTTATTTATGGTATCTTTAAGTTGGTGATAGTATGAAATCTTTAAAAAAAATACCGAGACAAACAAAAATGATTATACGAGGGGTTCTTGTTTTCTTACTTTTTTGGTTTAGTTCCCTATTTCAGTATATTCCTATTTCTTTTTTTCATTGGGATACGAAAACCTTAACTCCTCAACAAATTGTTTTATTATCTGTGTTTTCTAGTTTAATCATTACTTTTATTTTATTCTTTGTTTATCGAAGGGAATTAAAAAAGGAATTTCTTATTTATAAAAAGAATTTCGCTGAAAACTTTGATATCGGTTTTAAGTATTGGATGATTGGTTTTCTTATTATGATGGTTTCCAATGCTATTTTAGTTTTTCTTTTGAAAGCAGGAAGTGCTGGTAATCAACAAATTGTTCAAAAGATGGTCGATGCTCTTCCTTGGCTTATGTTAATTGATACCGCTATTATTGCTCCTTTTAATGAAGAAATTGTTTTCCGTAAAACTATTAAAGACGCTGTCTCTTCTAAATGGTTATTTGTTGCGATATCCTTTGTTTTATTTGGAGGAGCTCATGTTATTAGTACGGCATCTAGTTTTTTAGATTACCTTTACATTATTCCTTATGGAGCCTTAGGTGGTGCTTTTGCTCTTGCCTATTGGGATACGGATAGCGTATTCACTTCTATGGTTATGCATATGATTCATAATTCTGTTTTAACCATTGGTATGATTTTTTTCTTATAAGATACTGTCTAGTATCTTTTTTTGTAAAGTTTTTTGAAAAACATTGTAAATCTATTTGCCTAGTTTTACATCCTATGATATATTGAATACAAGATAGGTGGAAATTTTTATTCCACTCTTTTGTGGAAAGGAGATGTAAAGAAATGGATTTAACTTCTAAATTTACATTGAATACTAGTAATTATACGAACACTTTAAAAATGAATGATGTTATCAGTGGAAATGTTCCTCATACTGAAAATGTTTTGTATGTTCCAGGAATTGATAAAGCCGCTTTTATGGCAGCTTTAAAGGCATTAAAAGAAAATGTTTCTGCTACTGTAGAAACAACAGATGAAATGATTCATACCATTGATAATGGTCTTGCAGAAACGAATTCGAATCGTTTTTATCGAAATGGCGATGCGGTAAAACAAGTAACCAATATGAATACTTTATCAAGCGATATGAAAGGTTTGATGGAATTATTCGGACAAATCAGTGAGGACCGTATTGCTGCTGCCATTGATTCTTATAATTCTTCTTTAGGAGCATTAAAGAGAACTACTAGAAAAGAACTATTAGAAGATGCTGCACAAGAAGCAAATGGACAAAAATGTAAAAAGACTGAAACATCTCGTGCATTTTATCCAAATGATGGAGCTAACCATTCATACTATAATGAAGAAAAAAATGGGACTACTAAGGTTGTAACGAAACGTTATAAATCTGGCGTTGTTAGTTCCGATGGAAAAATTGAATATATTACCAAAGTAGAAACATATACATGGATTCAATGTAGTGATAATGTATCAATTACAGAACATCGTTTCCGTGAAGTTGGCATTGATTTGCCATATAGTCCTAGTAAAATTGTGGATATTGATTTATAGGAGGCGTATTTATGAGTGAACTAAAAAAATATGATGATAATTTCTTATCAGAATCTATTTCTAATTCTTCTACCATAGGAAGTAATGCAGATTCTATTTCGAGTGATATTCAACATTTCTTACATTCTGTTGATCCAAGGGTTTTGGGATATTTTGATGCAGATGTTACTACTAAACTTAATCAATACTCTACTACTATGGAAAACGATTCCGATAATATGCAGCATTTTGGGCAATGGTTAAATGATACTTATGATGATTATGTTCAAACGGTTACTAAGGTAAAGGAAATTGCTAATTCTATGGACTTTAATAAAGTGGATAGTACTATTAATGGAGTTCATGGAACGGAAGGAAAACCAAAAGAAGAGGAAGAAAAGAAAGAGGAAGAAGAAGTACTAGTTCTTACTCCAGAGGAAGAGGAAGAAAGAAAAAGAAAAGGCCTTATTGGAAGAAGAGGTTCCGATGGTGGAGAACAAAATGCATTTGCTGAAGGCGGAAATGGTTCAATCGGTGGACTACAAAACAATGCCGCTTCCATTTCTCGTGGTAGTGGAAATAATACAGGAAGCTATGCAAGTTTAGTTGGACTTGGAGTTGCCAGTGTATTAGAAGGTGTTGGAGCTTTAGTAGAAGAAGCCAAAGAAAAGAAGGAAGCTCAAGAAAGAATGGCTGATGAAACACTAGTAGAGGAAGAAAAGAAATCTTCTAATGATAAAGATGACAACAAAGAGAAAGAGGAGAAAAATGATAATGTTCTTCTAGGTATGGGAATTGGTCTTGCTGCGGCAGCTGCTGCCGGTAAATTCGTTTTATCCGATGATGATAAGGATGAAGATGAAGAAAAAGCAATTCAAAAATATATGCCACAAGATTTTTCTAACTCCGATGAAAACAAAGCGTAAAAGGAATGTGTAAATCACATTCTTTTTTTTGTCAAAATTTGACAAAAACCTTTTTTTTATTTACTCCCCTTTTCTACCTATGATATGATAATATTGTAACAGGGTAAGGTTACTTGCATATGTTATATGTATTATTTGAAAGGTGGTGTAAAAATATGGTAAGACAAGATAGTGGTGAATTAAGATCTATCGCTGCTGAAATTGATGAAAAAGGAACTGAATTCTTAAATGCTAAAACTGCAATGTTTGATGAGATGGAAGCAAAATTAAAAGCATCTGAGGATACTGGAGCTGCTTGGTATGGTCCTAAAGCTGCAGCTTTCTTAGCTGAATTTAAGGCAAAAGAAGATGACTTTACTAACGCTTATAACAATATCGTTCAAATGGCTGAGAACCTAAAAGCTCAAGCTGAAGCTTGGGAAAACTTCGAAAACGTTTAATTCTGATATTATATCAGTCGTATTTCAATTATAGGAGGTGAATACTTATGGCAGTTCAATCAGGAATGAACTACGGAGAAGTAGATAACTTAGTTAAATTTTTAGATAATAAAAAAGAAGAAATTATTGCTGTATTTGAAGAACTTCAAACAAGTACTCCAAGTAGAATCGCAGCTGCTTATGATGGTAATGCAGCAGAAGCTTATAAACAAACTTTAGCTGCACAATCTAAAAAAATGAGTGAAACAATCGATACTATGATTGCTTCTTTAAAACAAGAGACTGCACAACAACAAGCTGATTATCAAGCTCAAGATCAAAGAATGCAAAACTCTATTGAAGCAGCTAGAGGAAATTAGTTTTTTAAGGAATTACGTTTGTAATTTCTTATTAGTGCGGATTAAGTTTTTTAGTCCCTACTAATAAGAAATTAATAAGGAGGGATTTAAATGGCAGTTGTTGCGGATTCTGGGGTAGCAGGAGGAACTTTATGTACGATGGAGAGTGTTTTAAACGAAAGTTGCCCTATGGTAGCTGGAGTTTTGTATACTCCTAAAATTGACAAAGGAGCTGTTATTGGTTCTATCAGTACTTTAAAGCAAGATATTGATTCAAATCGTTCTTCTGCAGAAGCATTAATATCGGATATTAATGGTGTTTTATCGGCTAGTAATTCTAACCGCTTTTATCGTGGAACTACTGCTACTACTCAACTTGCTACTTTAGATGATATTACCAATGATATTACTACTTTATTAGGAGTTTTATCCAATATCGATGTTTCTAAAATAGGAAATGCAGTTGATCGATATAATGCCAAACTTGCTAAATTAAAACGAGATACTAGAAAGAAATTAGCTTATGAGGCGGCTCAAGCTATTAATGGAAAAGTTATCAGTTCTGAATATCTTTCTACTAGTTGTGATTTGTATTGGACTCCTCCTGAACGAATAGAGCATTGCGGTGATAAAATTCATGCTTATCATTATTATAATTATGTTATGACTGATAAAAATGATGACTATGCTTTAGCCGATTATAGTTATACAAAAGACTATATTGTTGCTATTCAATATACTAGATTTAGTATACTAGACTTAGAAGCTGCTATTACATCTGTCGGTGGTAGTTTGCCTTACAATGTAGGCGCTATCGTTGATTACGAAGAATAAAGTGATATTATTTTTTAAATAGATAAAAAAGGAGGACTCCTAATGGATCAAGGATTAGTTACTTATGATTTAGCGGGAATTGATCAAAGTATTACCAATTCTGCTAGTGTCAGAGATTATATGGAAAGTATTTCCGGTAATATTTCTACCTTTTTAGGTTCTTGTGATAATCGTGTATTATCCTATTATAGTGGTGATTTTACTTCTGCCCTACGTGGTTGCAAGAGTTCTTTTAATAATGACTATGACAACATGGATTTATTTGGAAAGTGGCTAGCTGAACAAAATTCAGATTTAAATGTTACGAACCAAAATGTCAATGGAATTGCTAATTCTATTAATCCTGAAACTATTAATAGTGAGATTGGGACGGTTGCTACTTCTCCTAAAGATGCTTCTTCTCTTGATTTAAGTTGTGTAGTTGGAACTCTTGGAGATGTTCCAACGAATCCAGCAGATGTGGCTGCCTTAGGATTACATTTTATAAACCCGGAGGCTTTTCAAGCATTACCATCTGAAGTGCAAGATGCTGTAAAAGCCGCTCTTAAAAATGTAGGATATGATGATAATACAATTGCTGATATCGTGGGAGGAAAAATTGGAATTAAGGCTTGTGTCTTAGATACTGTTTCTGATACCTTAGAAAGTGTTTTATCGGAACATCCTGACCTTCGCAAGACTGTTATTGATTTGTATGGATTTGATCCTTTCGATGACGAAGGACACGTTAACGATGATTTATTAACCGCTATTTTACTAATTGATGCTAAAGACCCTAATGATCAATATGATATTATTAAACTATTGCATGATCAATATGGTGTGGATATTGTGGATCCTGTTCAGTTATCTACTTTAACTGGTCAGTTAGAAAGTGTTATTTCTGCTCATCCGGATATCCGAGCTATGTTATTACAAAAATATGGATTTGATATTTTTAATGCGGATGGAACTATTAACAAGAGTCGTTTAGCTATCGCTATGATTATGGATAAAGCTAGTGGTGAGGACAGTTTTGATTTATTAGCTTTCTTAAAAGCTTATAATGCCAATTCTTTAGCAGGAATTCAAAACCATCTTATCAATCCTACGATTCAAACTACTACTGGAACATCTGATATTTCTTCAAATGTTTTAACAAACGTAGGAGCTGGTTTAGGAAACCGTTCAAAAGCTACCAGTTTAGGGGGAACTCTTCTTGGTGCTACTCATAATGTTTCATCTAACTCTACCCTTTCAGAAGAGCAACAAAAACAATTATTCCAAAACTATGTTGAAAGGGTTCAACCTACTGCCGCTAATAGTGAAGCTAAGAGACAAAACACAGCTGCTATTGCCTTAGGACTTGGTAGTCTGGGAGCTCTTGGTGTTACTGGTGGTGGAATTGCTGCTAACAAGAAGGAAAAAGAAGAGAAAGAAGAAAAAGAAGAAGTAATTACCAAAGAGGAATTTGATTTGTTCCGTACAGGAGACGGTATTGAAAATAAAGAAGATAGTAAAAAAGACTGGTTGTATGGTCTTGGTATTGGACTAGCTGCTGCCGCTGGAGTTGGAAAAGCTCTCAGTGATGATGAAGAGGATGACGAGCAAGAATCGGATGCCTTTCAATTATAATAAAAAAAGCACTCATTATTAGTGCTTTTTCTTTTGGTAAACAACGGCTCCATCTTGCATAGAATTATTTCTCTCTAAATCACTTAATCCTGGAAAGAATAAATAATCATAGTCACTTGGGAAGTATGGAAATACTCCGCTTGGATCTAATAAATATTCACTAGGATTCTTACGATTTTGACATTCAAACATGTAATATAACAAAACAATTCCATCTTCTTTTAGACTATCCAACATATTTCGGATAGGAGCTTTGGCATTTATTTTTTTTATAAAATCGAAGATATTGGATAAGAAAATAACATCATATTGATTGGGGAAAGACTCCGTACTGATATCTCCCGTATGAAAAGAGACTTTCGTATTCTTTATTTGCTCTTTTGCTTTTTCATACGAGGTATCGGTTGCTAAATAAGGGTTTATCTTTTCTAGAATTTCTTTTCCTTCTTCATCCGAAAAGAATAGTCTTTGTCTTACTAATTGTGAATTTTCTTCTAATAATTCTTTCCAAAATTGATAGGACTCTTTATTTTCTTCGAATAGTGTCTCCTCTATTCTTTCCCATATTTTTTTCGAAAAAGCATCTATGTTTCTTTTTCTTCCAACCCAACTAAAAAATTGAAAAAATTCTTCTCTAGATAGTTTTAAAAGAGCTGACTTCTTTAAATAATAGTATTCTTCGGTAAAAGGACAAACATCTAATACCGTAATATCCTTACATCCTTTTAAAGCTGCATTTAAGGTCTGATCTGCAGAAGATCCGACTGTTAGAAGGGATTTACCCTCTAAATCAAAATTATCGATATATCCGGCTATATTTTCGGTTGCAAAAGGATATAGTTTTTGAAAGTTTGTTTTTTGAAAAATATTAGGTCGTTTCCCTACTATTTTTTTCGCTAATTGTATTTTTTCTTGTATCTCCATAGTAATCCCCTTTTTCTTGGTTCCCTATTATATCACATTTTATTCAAAAAGAAAAGAACTATCGTTCTTTTTGGTCTAATATTATTAAAAGGAAACTTACTATTGTTTGAAATAGAATGGTGGTAGAGACCATTCGAAAAAGATAAGAAAATGTCATTCCATCTGTATATTGTAGTAATTGAAAAAATACGAAAATAATACAAGATAGAATATAACATCCTAATTGCCATCCTATATTTTTATGATTCTTTAGAATATATAAATATATCAATAAGTTTATAAATTGACTGACTACATATCCACAAAAATCTCCTGCTAAAGAGAGAAGAATCAAATCACTATTCATTATAAAAGATAAGATAGAAGTAAAACTGACAAATATTACAGAAGAGATAGCAATAGCAGATACTCCTTTTTTATAATCAAATCTTTTGGTAATAAAGTTTATAATATAATAGGAAAATGGTAAAAGAAATAGAGAAAAAGAAAATCTAGTTCCCCAGAATGGAAATGTATAACTCTTGATGGATTGATATAAAATCATCAAGGTTGTTACAAATAAAACATATTCTCCACTATCTTCTTTTTTATTTCTTTTTTTCATCCTTTCTTCTCCTTTTGACATTATCCATTAAACTATAGATAGCTAGACAAATAACACATCCTAACATAACGGTTATGACAATTAAGTAACCGCCTACTCCTGCTGATGTTGGGATAGGTTCTAACACACTTTCTTGTTTATCCTTATTTAAGGTATAATCACTATTTAAATTATAGGTATACCATAAGTTATAAGTTCCTGGTGTTTCCGTTTCTTCTAGAACACAGCCAAATGTTTCACTGATATCCGTGTAGTGAAAAGGGATTTGATAAGTCATACTACTCTGTATTTTTTTCTCTAATTGCACTTCGTCATAATAGTTATCCATATCATAAGGAGAATTGGATAAGTTTTCTAAAATAGAATATAAATAAAAAGATTCAATATTATTCTCAATGATCGGAATAGTAGGATTTTCTCCCATCATAATTACTCGTCCGGAACCAAAATAAAGTTTATTATCTCTCCATTGATAAGGAATCGATACAAGACGAGAATCGGAACCTTCTAACTGTACTTCAATGGTGGTATCTTGCATTTTTACATGCGTTATTTTGATATTTTCATCCACTACTGTATTTTCAATTTTATTGATCACTTGTATTACCTCTTCTTGAGTATCAAGAGCAAGTATTTGGATAGGAAAAAGGCAAATAATAAGTAATAGATATAGGTATTTTTTCATATCATCACCTATCCTTTATATTATTATTTTACCATACTAAAAAATAGAAGAAAAGAAAAAGATTGAATTCCTCAATCTTATTTTTCTTTTTCTTTTATTTCTTCAATCATTTTTTCAATATGTTCTCCATATTCTATGGAATTATCATATAGAAATTTTAATTCAGGAGTATGTCTAACTTCCACTCTTTCTGCTAATTTGCTGCGAATGAAAGGAGATGCTTTTTGTAAAGCTTCCGCCGTTTCTTTTTGTCTTTCACGATTTAAAACGGTGTAATAGACTTTTGCATAACTTAAATCACTGGATGTTTCTACTCCTGTTATCGTTACAAATTTAATATCTTCGTCTTTAATCTCACGCATAAGTATTACACTTATTTCTTCTTGAAATGCATGATTTAAACGTTCAATTTTAATACTAGCCATATTACTCCTTTCGTTTATTTTATTTCATAAACTAAATATTTATTTAATGGTTGATTTGGAAATTTTTTTTGATAAGCCATTGCTAGAAAATCACATTCTTCAAAATTATGTTCTGATAAATAATAAAGTCTTTCTAGTTGCATTCCTTTTTCTGTTCTCTTAAAAATAGCAATTGTATCTTGGGATTCATTGATTTGTAATCCTCTATCTAAAAAATCTTCAAATTCTTCTATAGGAACTGCCTTTAACAAATGATCTTTTATGCTATTCGTTGCTGTATCTATAAAGCGAACACTTATATCGATTCCATTGGGACTAGCTATATATTGAAGAAGAGAATTATCTTCTATCATATCCTCTTTTATTACAATTCTACTTCTTTCTTCTCTTATACTTTTTTTCATATTCTAATACTTATCGTTTTACTTCTACTAATTCGTATACTTCGATAATGTCTCCTTCTTTATAATCTTGACAGTTTTCTAAAGTAATACCACAATCCATATCTTTTTTTATTTCTTTTACTTGCTCTTTTTCATGTTGTAGAGTATTAACAGCTCCATTATATACTACTATATCATCACGAATAATACGAGCTTTACTATTATTTTTAACAATACCACTTGTTACATGGCATCCAGCGATTAATCCTACTTTTGAGAACTTGAAGATTTGACGAATTTCTGCTGTTCCGATTACTTTTTCTTCGAATTCTGGATCTAGTAATCCTTTCATAGCATTTTCCATATCTTCTACTGCTTTATAAATAATGTCATACGTTTTAATCTCAATACCATATTGTTTGGCGATATCCGCTGCGGATGATGAAGCACGTACATTGAATCCAATAATAATAGCATGAGATGCAGATGCTAGAACGACATCGCTTTCGGTAATAGCTCCGACTCCTCCACGGATAACGGATACTTTTACTCCTTCTACATCTATTTTTTCTAACGCATTACGAACGGCTTCTAAGGAACCATTTACATCGGCTTTTAAGACAACATTTATTTCTTTTTGTCCTTCTTTAATGCGACCAAATAAATCTTCTAAGGTCATACCACTAAAGTTCGTATCTTGTTCTTTGGAACGAAGAGCACGGGATGCAGCAATGTCTTTGGCTTGTTTTTCAGATTCAAATGCCATAAATTTGTCTCCAGCACTTGGTACTTCTGAAATACCTGTTACTTCTACTGGAGTAGATGGACCTGCTTCTAC
>AUXO016297612.1_pt1 | contig 14402 bp, 13 predicted proteins | sample 768731 | NCBI WGS metagenome assembly AUXO01 (sample SAMN02715735, study PRJNA202380) | gut metagenome | biome: sheep rumen | host: Ovis aries | place: New Zealand: Palmerston North | reverse complement strand
TTTGGGGTGCTGGTGCCCAAAGAACAATTCCCAGAGAATATGAGGTGGGAGTTTTGGCAACAACCGAGCGGGTTATCACCTGATGCCGAGAATATAGAGAACTTGCCAAGAGGATATTATGAACGTATTTCTTCTGGTAAAGATAAAGAGTGGATAAATGTGTATGTCCACGGGCATTATGGGTTTATCCAAGATGGGCAACCCGTGTATGTCCACGAATGGAACGATAACCTGCACGTTAAAGAAAATATACCGCTTAATCCATATCTGCCTGTTTATATCGGACTAGACTTCGGGCTTACTCCTTGCGCAATTTTCGGGCAAAGAGATAAAAGATTGTCGTGGAACGTATTAAAGGAATTGATTACCGATGATATGTCTGTCCGACAATTTGCAAAGCTATTAAAAGCAACCATATTGGAGTTCTGCCCAAAGAACGATGTGTATATTTATGGCGACCCATCTGGTGCTTTTAGAAAAGATAGTGATGCCGATACATCTTTCCAGATATTAAAGTCAGAAGGATTGTTTGCAAGGCCAGCGCCAACAAACAACATTGTGCCAAGATTAGAAGCCGTGCGTGGACCGTTGAAACGTTTGGTGGACGGGAAACCAGCGTTTAACCTAGACAAAGCCTGCAATGTACTCCGCAAGGGTTTTAACGGCGGATATAAATATAAGATTGTATCTTACTCTGGGGAAGCAAGACTTGCGATGGAACCAGACAAGAATCAATACTCCCATCCACACGATGCTTTGCAATATATGTTAATGGGTGGTGGCGAGTATAAAGTGGTAAGAGGACAAAACTCAAAACCGTTCAAGACTTATCAGGCCAACACAAACTGGAAGGTGTTTTAATGGAACTATACTTTTGTTTCTGTAATGGTAAAAGAAGCTGGGCAAGGGTGTTTAAGAAAGGGTATCAACACGTCTTTGTTGCCATTAAATATGGAGAGGTTTTTGTGATATTAGAAGACAGCTTCCAAGGGTTCTATCCGAATATGCTTTTAGAGAAAGATTTTTTTCACTTTACAAATCTGAATAAATGTTCTATACTTAAATTGGAACAGAATTTCCACGCCAAGAAAAGGTTTGGCATTTGGTATTGGGCTCCGACTTGCGTTAACTTCTGCAAGACAATAGGAAACCTAAGAACAAGAGCACAAACTCCTTGGCAATTATACAAACACTTATTAAAGATAGGGGCAAAAAGATGGGTGGATACACAAGACAAATAACAGGACAGCAAGCTGCAAAGAAAGCAGAAGCCGCCGCAAGAGAACAACAAGCACAAATGGAAAAAGAAAGAGCTGCTGCACAAGCAGAAGCCGAAGAATTAGCACAAGAACAATCAAGAAAGTTCCGCGGCAAACAACGCCGTGGTATTCGTTCTTTGGTTGAAACATCAGAGGCTGGCGATTTAGGTTAGGAGGTTGCTATGGGATTTGGAAAAGCAATAAAAAAAGCAGTAAAACACGTTACTGGAGGAATTAAAACAGCCATTGATAACCCTACAAGTATGAAGGGCCTTGAAGCAGCAACGGGCGTTGTGTTGGCGGCTCCAACAGCTGGTGCATCTCTTGAAGCAACGGCCGAGGTTGGCAATAGAGCAGAGAACAAAGCTATTAAAGAAGAAGCAGAAATGCAACGTCAAGCTGATTTGGTGGCAGAAAATACTCGCCAATATGGTTGGGGAAGTATGGCAGAGGTTGTTGAAGCTCGTAGAAAGAAACAACAACAGCTTGCTGAACGTGGTGAAGGACAGGCAACAGGACTGGCTAGCTTAATTGGAAAAGGCAAGACCTTAGGTTAGGAGATAAAATGAAAGCAGAAGATATTTTAAAAAGATTTGAAAAGAGTGTGTCCTATCGGCAGAACTGGGAAAACCTTTATTCTTCTGCCTATGAACATTTTATGCCACAACGGTCAAAGAACTTCAAAGATAGCAACTCTGATGGGCAAAACAATGACGGGTCAGATACCGTATTTGACTCAACCCCATTAGACGCCCTCAATAAGTTTGTTTCAAAGCTCCAAACAAGCCTTGTGCCAGCGCAAAAGAACTGGTTAAGGCTTAAAGTTGGTACCGCTATTGAAGAAAACCGTGATGAATTGCAGGCCGTATTGGATAAGATTACAGATGTATTCTTTTCCGCCATCAGAAACTCAAACTTTGACGTGGAAGCCTCTGAATCTTTCTATGATTTAGCGGTTGGCACAGCCTGCTTAATGATGCAAGAGGGGGACGTCCTTACTCCGTTTAAGTTTAAGACCGTTCCTTTATCAGAATTGTACCTAGAAAAGGTCGGAAATGGGCAATACAACAGCATTTTCCGTAAGCATAGAGTAATTCCTATGTTTGCCCAGAAGGTGTGGCCTGACGCTCGTATTTCCAAAGACTTACTTGCAGACGAAAAAGAAGAAGACTTTGTTGAAGCCGTTATGCAAGAGAAAAACGTCTGGAAATATTATGTTGTATGTAGCAAGGACAAGACAACGGTGGTTGAAAGAACGCTCCGATACAATCCTTTTATTGTTTTCCGTTGGTCTGTAATGCCTGGCGAAGTATATGGGCGTGGCCCAGTGTTGTTTGCCCTACCAGATGCAAAGTCTTTGAACAAAACCAAAGAGCTTATTCTTAAAAACGCCTCTATTGCTGTGGCTGGTGTGTGGACTTTGGAAGATGATGGGGTTCTTAACCCAGAAAACATCTCAATTAAACCAGGTGGCGTTATTCAAGTTACATCAAATGGTGGGGCCAGCCGTTCTGCCACGCTACAAGCCCTGCAAACTGGTACAAACTTTAACGTTGGGGATATGGTAATTAACGATTTACGCCAAAGTATTTCCAATATTATGTTTGCTAACCCATTAGGACCAGTGGACCAAGCTGTTAAGACGGCAACCGAAATTGAATACCGCCAGAAACAGTATGCAGATGAGGTTGGCGCACCATTTGGTCGGTTAGAAAGTGAGTTTATTAAGCCAATTATCCAAAATGGATTGCTGATTTTGGACAGTTTAGGCAAGATTGACATCAAAGACTTCCGTGTAAATGAAGAACAAATAGCCGTTGACTATGCTTCACCGTTGTCTATTACACAAAATACAGAAGACGTGAACAAATTGATTAAGTTTATGGAAGTTGTAAATGGAATCTTTGGGCCACAGGTGGCCGCTGCCATTATGAACGTGGAAGTGTTGCCAAGTTTGGCGACAAAGATGGGCATTGACTTGAACAATATTAAGTCAGTAGATGAAATTAACCAAATGAAAGAACAAGCACAGGCTGCTGCAATGCAACAATTAGGAGGCACAGATGGTAACGTTCAACAAGGACCAGCGGGTTAAACTTAAAACGATATTTAGGACTGAAGTAGGGGCTTCTTTACTGAAGGACTTAAAAGAAATAATTGTCAATTCGGACAATTATCCAGCAAATGCAAATGATGGAATATTATTTGCTATGTTGGCAAGCAGAAAAGAGGGGGAAATCTCTCTATTAAAACAACTTATTAAGATTGGAGAATCAAATGACTGAAACCACAGAAACTACAACCGAAACAACGGCAGTTGATGGGGCTCAAACAGCAGATGCTGTTGCTACATCTACCCAACAACAGCAAACATACGATGACGGATTAGATGAATTTCGTCACGAAAACGGGAAAATCTTTGGCAAATTTGTGGATGCCAAGAGTGGCTTACAAGCATACCGTGAATTACAAAAAGAATACACAAAAGCTCGTCAAGAAAACAAACCAGCACCCGAAAAGTACGAATTTGTGCTTGATGATGACGTAAAAGAAAAGTTTTCTATTGACGAAAACTCAAAAGATTATCAAACCTTTGTGCCGTTGATGAAAGAGCTTAATTTGTCCCAAGAAAAGGCAAATAAGTTGATGAATCAGTATGCAAGAATGAAAATTCAAGAGCAAGAAGGTGTTGATTTTGACGCCGAAATGAACAAAATCGGTGGTGTAAATGGACCCATTGTTCAAGGATTAGTAACTTTTGCAGAGAAGAATCTGGACCAAGAAGGTATTGATTGGCTTTCTAGCAAGGTACGCACGGCCGAGGATGCTCAATATATGGATGCGTTGATTAAAAAGGCTCGTGGTGCTAATGTTTCTATCCCAGAAATGTCTATTGAAAGTACTGCTGATGCACAAAAGACAGCACAAGACTATGCTGATGAAGCGTTCCAATATCAGAAAGAACATCAACGCACTATTGGATACAACAAAGAACAGCAAGAACACTATATGCACTTGATGCAATTAGCTGCTTCTAAAAAATAGTATTGACAATTTGATATTTATGTTTTAAAATATAAGTATCAAGTTATAAGGATAAGCGTTAGCCCCTTAATAATACGATTGCTTTAAGGCTTAAAGAAAGTCTAGAACAGCCCCCTATGGGATAACTGGTCGCCAAGAGTGTCCCGTTATCAATTCGGGGCGTATTATTAAATTTAAACGAAAGGTAAAACTACTATGGCAACTCAATTGTCAAACAACCTGATTACTATCTTTGACTCCGAAGTCAAACATATCTATCAGTCCGAAGGTTTTACGTTAGATGGAACAGTTCGTAAAAAAACTGGCAACGCAAAGACCTTCAAATTCCCTGTGTACGGAACATTATCTGCTGAAGAGCACGTTCCTGGACAGGATGCTTTAATCCAAAATGCTACACAACGTCAAGCTACGGTTATTGCTAATGACCGCCGTGTTGTGTCCGCTGTGGATAAATTTGAAAACTTACAAGTCAACTATGATGACCGTCAAGAAGCTGCTCGTGCTCAAGCTATGGCTATGGGCCGTGACAGCGACCAGATGATTATCAACGCTTTGGCTGCTTCTACAACCACAAAAGCGATTACAGAAGCTAGCACAGGCGGCTTGACATTGGCTAAATTAAAATCCGCCGTTGAATATATGGAAAAAGATGAAATTGACTTAGGTCAATGCTACTTCTTGGGTACATATAAACAAAAGCAACAACTGTTGGATGAAATCAAAGCTACGTCTGCCGACTATGTTTCCAGCCGTCCTTTGGAAACTGGCAACTTTGACGGTTTCTTGGGCGTTGGCAAATACATCTGGATTGGCGAACGTCAAGAGGGTGGATTACCAAAAGCATCCAGCAAGCGTAAAAACTTCTTGTGGCATCACGACGCTGTCGGTTTGGGCGAAGTGTTGAACGTTCAAACTCGTACAGACTGGGATGCTAAGTTAGGTGCTGACTTGGTGCAATCTTACTACTCCGCTGGAGCTGGTGAAATTGACCCAACTGGTATCGTAAGCATTGAATGTTATGAAGCTTAAGGAGGTACACTATGGCATTTTCAAGAGCTGGTTTACAGATTGTGAAAGATAATTTTGGTGGAAAAACCAAAGTTTGGAGTTATACTTCTGATGACAACTATGCTGCGTCAAACTATTTTGACCCAGTGATTAACGTGTTGTCTGTCGGCGACATCGTTCTCGCTGGCAAAAAGTCATCCACTCAAACGGTTGACATCGGTTTGGTAACTTCTACCACAACTCACGTTGCATTGACCTTTACGGCTGCATCGTAAAACCCAGGGGAGAGGGTAATTTCTCTCTCCCCCTTTTATAAATAGGAGAATGATTATGGCGAATACTGCTGTTGATTTATGTTCTAGAGCTTTGTTGTTGGTCGGGGCTAATGCTATTCAGTCCTTTGAAGACGGAAGTAGAGAATCAGATGTTTGTTCTTCTATTTATGAAATCGTAAAAGATACACTGCTTACAAATAGGTTGTGGTCTTTTAGTATTGAACAGCTTGATTTGGCACAATTAAATGAAACACCACTTCGTGACTGGAAGTATGTGTTTGCTTTGCCAAGAGATATTTTAAGAGTTAGAAAGGTAAGCGGTTCAAAATCGTTTGATATTATGGGGCTTAAGTTATATTCAAACTCCCCAGTGGTATCCATTGACTGCCAAAAGACGGTGGACGTTGATGAAATGCCACCGTATTTCCAAACGGCGTTGATTTCGGAACTTGCTTCTAAGCTAGCGGTATCGTTGCTTGGAGATAATACAAAGTTTAATTTGTTTTCTCAATTAGCACAAAGAGATTTAATCAATGCTCGTCTTGCTGATGCACAAAACAAGCCGAACATTAGTTTTGGAGAAGATTCTTTCTGGATTACAGTAGCGAGGACATAGCCAATGCCATTGAAAATTATACAAACAACAATGAGTTCTGGCGAGGTTTCGGAAACAGCAGCTTCTCGTATTGACTTGGAGCTGTTTAATAAGTCGTTGAAACTAGCAAGAAACGTTTATGTGAACTGGACTGGTAACGTTGCAAAGCGTGAAGGCAGCCAGATGATAGCACAAGATGATGATGTAAAGCGTATTGAAGGGTTTATGTTTAATGGCGACCAGAAGTATCTGCTTGCCTTTAAAACAGATGCTATTGAGGTGTATTATGATGGTTCTAAAATTGCCACCGTTACTACCACGATGACAGAGGACCAGATAAAAGAGTTCAAATACACCCAGAGCGGTGACACTTTTATTATTTTCCACACCGCTTTTAATCCAAGGAAGTTGGTAAGACAAGCACATACAACTTGGACAATATCGGATGTGACATTTAAAAACATCCCCTATTATGCTTTCGGAACAATTACCACTTCTTCGCCAAACGCTAGCTTGACATATTCAACATCAAGAGGGAATACAAAACTTACACTTGGTACCTCTGTTGCTGATTCAAGCTGGGTTGGACAAAAGATTTATTTAGACAAAGGTGGGGCTTTAGAGATTTACAAATACACATCTGGAACGGTTGTGTGGGCCAGATGGAAGGTAGAACCACCTGATAGTGCTATGGTTCCAGCGTATGAATGGGAAATAGACAAGGGATATGAGCAAGTAATGAGTGCTTCAAAGGGCTACCCGTCCTGTGGGTGTTTTGGAAAGTCACGGCTTTATATGGGAGGAATCAGAGATTTTCCACAATGTATCTTGGCTTCCAATGTTGATGATTACTTTAACTTTGATGTTGGCACTGGCTTGGCAGATGAGGGGATAATGTACATCCTTGATACGTTTAGCCCGATTAAATCTATGAAGTTTAACCAAACTTTGTTGGCCTTTACCACAGATACAGAGCACTTTTTGAACTATACAAGCTCTGGTGTAATTACACCTGAAACATTTAATATGTCTTTGGCGTCAAAACACGGTTCTTCTTGCGAACCTATTGACCTAGACGGCGTTACGGTATTTGCAGAAAAGAGTGGGCGTGTATTACGTTCCTTTATCTATGATGATAATATGCGGAACTATAACGCAGAAAACGTTTCTGTTCTATCGCCACACCTTATTAAGGGTGTAATTAAGATGGCAACACGTCAAAGCTATGATAAGAACCCAAACAACCTTGGGTATTTGCTGAATCAAGATGGAACAATTACTTTGTTCAACCTGTTGAGAGAACAAAACCTTCGGGCTTTCTCTCGGTGCGAAACACAGGGCAAGTACATTGATTTGTGTAGCGTTGGGGATAACGTGTATTGTTTGTGCGATAGAAATATAAACGGAACGACAAAACGCTTTATTGAACGCTTTGATACCGAATATCAACTAGATTGCGCCATTAAAAAGACATCTGTTGATAATGAAACAGAATGGTCTGGGTTCGGAGTGTTTGAAGGAATGGAAATGGACGTTATGGGTGATGATGTGTTCTATTCTGGAAAGTATCCCGTTGAGAACGGGAATATGACGGGCGTGTCTGGGCTGGAAGGTGTGCAGGCAGACGTGCTTGGGGAAGGCGACGGATTTAAAAAGATAGAAGTAGGTTTTGGTTTCTTGCCAGAGATTACCACCGTTGGTCTTGAATACGAAAGCAACGCTGGTGTATCCTTTGGTAAGATAAAGAGATTAGTGTACTTCAACGCAAAAGTTGTTGATACACTAGGGATAAACATCACATACAATGGACAGAAATACAAGATAAATTATTTGGAGTTTGGGCCTGATACGCTGAACAACAAATTAAATCTTGAAACTGGCTTCAAAAAGGTGTATGCTGGTGGGTATGGAGATATATTAGAAATAACCGTCACACAAGATTTTCCGACTAAGTTTAATCTTGTTGGCTTTGAAGTAGGAGTAGAATAATGGGTGACCCAGTAACAGCAGGAGTAATAGCGGGCGGTGCAATGGCTACTCAAGCATATATCGGTGGCAGACAAGCAAGAAGCCAAGCGAAAATACAAGCAGCACAAATGGCAACAGAACAGAAAGCTATTGAAACAAACGCGGCGATAGAGCAAGCAGAACGTATGAACAAGCTGAAAGCTATCCTTGCGGCTCAGAACGCAGCTTTTGCTATGAGTGGACAAACTGCAGGCGTTGGCTCTGCTGCCGCAATACAGGCTGGAAGTATCTCTAATGCGGCAAGAGAACAAAGAGTTGCAAATATGCAGAAGGATGTTGCGACATCTGCTCTTGACTATAATATCTGGTCTGCAAAGAAAACAGCACATCTTGCTATGGGTACATCTTTCTTGTCAACAGGTCTAAATGCGGCTTCTCGTATTGGTGAAGCGTATGTTATGAACTCTTTTAAATCTGGGGGTGAATAATGGTTGGTATTCCTCGTTTTGATGCACAATTAAGTAGAGTATCTGTTCCTACAATGCAGAACTTTCAGCAAGACCAAAACGAACAGATTTATAAAGCTGTGGCTGGTGTAGCAAACACCGCTTCAAACATTGCGACAAAATTATATGAAGAACAACAAAAGTATAATGCACAGGTTCAGGGTGCAGAAGACGTAAAAAAAGCTCAAGAAGGTGGTAAGGAATACAAATTAAGCGAGCTTCCCACTCCATATACAGCCGCACAAAAAGCTTACAATGAAAGCGCAGTAAATGCATTTGCTGCACAATATACGGTTGACACATCTTTTGCTCTAACAAACATAGAAGACGAAAACAGGGACAACCCATTTGAGTTCTTAAAAAAGGCACAGTCGTACATTGATGGTGCTTCAAAAGATATACCAGAACATCTTAAGCCGAGCATTGTGAAACCTCTTGAGATGAATATGAGGTCTATTTATAGCTCTTTGTTGAAAAAGAAAATAGAAAGCAACAGAAAAGCATCGCAAGCGACAACAATGATAAGTCTTGAAGAATTAAGCCGCTCGGCACAAAATGAAGAAGACGCATCCATTCAGGCAGAAAAAATAGGGCAGCTTGTAACAATTGCAACAAACGCGGCCTCTTCTGGAGATATAACGGGTGAATATGCAACAAAAATAATAACCAACACGAGAAAGGGCGTTGCAAGTCAACGACTGACGAATCAGCTTCTTAATAATATAAACGACCCAGCAAAAATAAACGCTGTAATAAATATGGCAATGAAGGGGGAAACAGGCATAGAGGCTTTTGACACACTATCTCCAATAGAGAAAGCAGAAGCAACAAAAGACGCCCTTGGGCATATATCTTACGCAAAGGGATATTTGGGGCAAGTCGCCGAGATGGCTGGCAAATATGAAATAAATAAGGCACAGCTAGATATGTATAATAGTCTTTCTGGTGATGAAGAACTAACGCCAGAAGTTATGCAAGAAATATCTTGGGGGAACAAAAACTTTTATAAAATGATGGTAGATTCTCAAAACAACAGCTATTCTGCGTCTGTTGAAGCAATGATTGGCGATATTGAACAGGGAATAAGTAATGGTTCAATAGAATCTGACGATATTATGAAGGCCTATGATGGCGGATATATTACTGGTGGGGAAGCAATTTTCAACCTAAACCAAATATTTTCTCCTTTATCACAAAACAAAAAGAAAAGTGGGTATGATATATTTAAGACAAACCTGGATAGCGAGCTTAGAGATATTATGAATGGAATAGGCGTAGTATCAAAAACAAACGTCAAAAAGAAATATATTGAAGACAATATGGAAAAGTTTTTATCAACAGGAGATAAAACAGACCAAGAGATACTTGAATATAGTGATGTTTTGTATGAAAAAGCAAACAAAAGGTTTTCAAAAGATGCTGAATATGAATCAGTTTATACGCCGAGTTGGTTTAAAGAAAAAACAGGGTATAGCATTTCTGTAATTGAAAACGCAGTTGCCGAAGCAAGCGTTGGAGGCCAGCTTGATATGGAAAAGTTAAGACAGATTTTGCTTGATATGACAGGAAATGACGAGCATCAAGCAAATAGTTTGTATTCAATGTATATGGCTGTTAAAAATCAATAGGAGGCAAGATGGCAAGCTTAGATGAAATTGAACAATTTGAAGATGAAAATGGCGTACCATATATTGATTTGTTTGCCGAAAAAGACAAAGACTCCATCCATGGGACAGGAACAAGCCTTGACGGGAAAAGCGTTGAAGACTATGCAAAATCAAAAGGGCTAGGGAAGGCTGTTGCAGATGGTGTGTATGGTGGTATTCGCTCTTTAATTAACCTTGCGACAATCCCCGTTTATAAAACAACATCAAAAATTATGACTGGTGACTGGGGTGATTTTGAAAAGGACGCACAAAAAGAATTTGATAGGTTTTTGCCACCAGAAGTAGAGCCAACAACAACGGGAGAATCAATTGTACAAGGGGTGTCTAAGTTTGCAACAACTACCGCCGTTGCTGGTGGTGTTGGTAAAATTGCCGGACTAACAGGAAAGGGAGGGGCGATAACAAACCTTACAATTAAATCCTGGTCTAAATCAAAGGAAGGTGTTCAGTTAGGAAAGATACTTGCACCAGCGTTAAATGGTATGATTGGCGACGCTACTTCTTTTTGGCAGGACAAAGAAAACCTTTCTTCTATTATAGAAAAAAACTCTGATAATAAATACATTAAAGAGATTGCTGGCTGGTTAGCAATTGAAAAAGACGATGATGCTGCAGACAGAATGTTAAAACAATCCTTAGAAGGAGTTCTTACTGCTGGTGCCGTGAGTGGTATATTTAAGACATTAAAAGGCGTGAAGAACTATTCCAAAGCGGCCATAGAAGAAGCAAAGCTTTCAAAAACAGCAGCACAATTTGGACAAGAAATTGAAGCTCTTTCAAAAACACAAAAGATAGTTGAAAAACCAGAAAGGGCAGAACAAATTGCAAAAGCCGTTGCAGAAGGAAAAAGAATAGAGCCAGCGCTTAAGAAAGAAGTTCAAGAGCTTGGGGTTGTTGTTCCAAGAAACCCAGAAGTTATTTCTTTGGAAAAGGCAAAAGAGAGTGTCGCAAAAAGAATAACAGAACTCGGATGGGGAGAAGCAGACATACTTTCTGAAGAACAACTCAAAAAACTGGCAAAAGATGCAGAAAACCAGGTGGAAAAGGTTATGCCAGCTCTTGAAAACGAAGAAAAAGTTTTTCTTGGAGGGCTTGTTAAGATGAAAAAAGCAGGCAAGGACTTCGCAGAAGGGCAAATTACAAAAGATTCTAGAAACAAAGCGTTTTTTGATGCGTTGAAAGAAACGGCGGATGCGTTTGGTGTTACTCAAGATATGTTATACGAATCTGGTAAGGCTCTCGGGTATTCGTCACAAAAGAAATCTCACAGTGTTATTAAAGACGTTTTAACGACTATCACAGATAATGCAGACGAATTAACAAAGGACAAGATTTTTGACATATTTGCTGGCGCTGGAAGCGTTGAAGAACTAAGGGCAAAACTATTAAAACTTGGATATATGAATCCTAAAGAACTTCGAGCGGGGATTATACGTAGAGGTGCAACAATAATGACGGCATTAGAACAAGCTGGTCTTATGAATAGTTTTGGAACAGTTTTTAGAAACGTATTTACTTCAATGGAAATGGCAGCAGAAAACATAGCCGTTAAAACAGTAGGCGGAATATATTCTGCGGGTGATAGAGCTGTTAGAACCTTGCTAAAAAAGGGTATGCCTGTTTCAAGCATAGAATTTAAGGAAGCAAGCAAATCTCTTGGGGCGTATGTTGATTCGGTTGTTGATATGACAAGCTGGTTCTGCGAAAGAATAAAGAAATGGGATTGGAAAAACGCACCAGATTCTTTTGTTGGGCAATATCGTAATTCTGTTTCAAGAAAAGCAATGACGAACCTCCCAAAAGAAATCGGTGCAACATTTGCCCACGAAACAAAAAAAGGCACAATGGGAAAGGTGGCTTCGTTTTTTAACAAGCTAGCAGAATCTTATGTAACATATAGTGGTGTAAATGTTTCGGAAAAAATAGACAACTTTTTTGAAGCGACATTTTTTAGAGGAGAGGCTCGTTCTCGTGCGTTAGAATATGCAGAAAGAATCGGCAGAGAAAAAGGTCTTTCCAGCAAGAAAGTAACAGAATTATACAACTCTATAATTGACAAGGTTTCTGGAATTGATTTAACAGAAAGAAAAAATTTGTCAAAGTTAGTAGATGATGCCTTGTCTGATAATTTGGTAGAGTATTCTATTGCAAAAAAGGCAAGAGAAAAAGCAGCAGAAATGACTTTTCGCTCTGGACGTGGGAAAATTACGAACTGGGTATCAGATATAATTTCTGCGACACCAATAGCTCGGCCGTTTATTCCTTTCTTCAAAACTGGCTCAACGATATTCTTTGATAGGTTTTTGGGTGATTTAACCCCAGCAGGGTTATTTAAGTTTGTTTCTCCACAGTTCAGAGCAATGATGAAAAAAGGTGGGCGCGATGCACAGGAATATTGGACAAAGATGGCAATTGGTGGCGGTATAATGTTCACAGGATATAACCTTGCTATGAACGGGAAAATAACTGGCGATTATTCTTCTGACCCAAAAGTTAGAAATGCCCAAATTGCAGCAGGATGGCAACCAAACTCTTTGGTGTTTGAAGATGAAAACGGCAAAAAAACATACTTGTCAATAGACAATCTTGGACCTTTATCTATGGCGCTTTCCTTTCCGGCGAAACTTTATTCTGCCTATGCAGACTATAGAAATAAATTAGAGCTACCAGAAGAAGATTATAAAACAGAAGAAGCTATTGCGGCTATGTCTATTGCGTTTGCAAAAGAGGCGTTTGACCAAAGCGCTTTAAGATATTTTGCAAATGGGTTTAAGCTGTTTAATCAATCAAGAAGCGAAAAAGAGTTTTTGGAAAAACTCGGAGAGCTTGCATATTCACCGTTAATAAATGTTATCCCAAGGGGCATCGGAGAAATAAACCAGGTCGTTAATTCTGATGCAATAAAGCAGGGTGCAGAAGGATTTATAGATGAAGCGAAAAAGCGCCTTGGTATGAACACGTTTGATACTCACGATGTTTTTGGTAATCCTGTACAAGACCAGCATCCGTGGTATTCTCTGGCTGGTGTAAAAACTAAAGAGTCAAGAGATGATGATTGGCTTGATTATTTGGCAGAAATTGGTGTCGGATTTGAAATGCCCAGAAAAAGCATTGTTATTGACAAGGTAAAGCTTGAAATTAACGAAAGACAGGCCGATGGAATAAGACAAGAAATGGCAAATATGAATGCCGAAAAGTATATTAAAAACATTGCAGAGGGTAAAAAATTCAAGAGCTTGCCAAAAGAAATCCAAAAGCAGCTAATCAACACACAGTTTGGCTCTTTAAGAGAGGCGGCTATAATGAGATACTTTGGAAAAGATACGGAATTGCAAAAACAAAGGATAGATGCAATAAAGCGTATTCCTAAAAAGTATGTCCCTTCTTTGGATGTAGGAAAATAAGTGTTGAAAACGGGTAAAAAAAATAGTATCATATAAAAAGGAGAAACAAAATGGCAGATACACATATTAAAATTAAACCAGTAACACCAAGGGTACAATATACGGCCAATGGTTCTACAACGGTATTCCCATATAGCTTTGCTATATTTGATGAAACAGATATGGTGGTTTATGTTGATGATACAATTATCACAACTGGTTATACGGTATCTGGTGCTGGGCAAACAGATGGTGGAGAAGTAACCTTTGATTCTGCCCCTGATGATGGTGCAATTATTACGCTTCTCCGTAATGTTCCTATTGAACGTATGACAGACTTCCAAGAAGGTGGTACTTTCCGCCCAAAGAACCTGAATGACGAGTTTGATAGACAAACAGCATTTGCACAGCAGGTACAAGAAGCGTTAAGCCGTTGTGTTAAGGTTGACCCAACAAGTGAATCTAACCCAGAAGAAATCCTGCCAAAGGTTGAACGGCTATATGATTCTGCCGATAATATTGATATTGTGGCAAATGACAAGGCAAATGTAGATGCCGTTGCTGGCAACCAAACAAACATTGATGTGGTTGCTGGTAACAACACAGATATTAGTGCCGTGGCAGGTATAGTAAGTGATGTATCAACGGTTGCTGGAAACACAACGGATATTTCTAACGTTGCAACAAATATGAGTG
>AUXO017696108.1_pt1 | contig 14403 bp, 30 predicted proteins | sample 768731 | NCBI WGS metagenome assembly AUXO01 (sample SAMN02715735, study PRJNA202380) | gut metagenome | biome: sheep rumen | host: Ovis aries | place: New Zealand: Palmerston North | reverse complement strand
GCAATGTCGTTGTAAAGATTATCGGAATTCACATCTTCATAGTCTTGACCAGCTTCATCCAAAATATCATCTAATATGGAATTGTAAATATCGTTCCAATCATCCGGTTCTACTTTAACAGATACTTTTTTTGTTTTTTTATTTTTAGCCTTAAATATACTAGCTGTCCACTCAGCTCCATAGGTTTCCTGTATCCAATTTATATCGTATTCATAATTTTTTACATAATTTTTACCAAGATATTTTACCATTGACTCTATGTATTTTTTCTCTATAGGAAACCAAATTTCTTTCAACCTACCTTCATCTAATAAACTTTCAACCCAGTTGATGAAAGTTATTTCATCCTCTGGAAAATCTATAGGTTCTGAGTAGTATATTATGTCACAGTATTCTTTCTTGTGATTGTTTATCATAAATTGAACCATTGGGTGATCACAATCAAAATGTTCAATATTCTTAGTTGAATAGTATCCGATACATTTACGCTCGTACGCTGGGTTACTATTTATTTTAATAGTTAAACCTAACTCAGGGGATATTAAACTACAAGAATAATCTGTGACACTGTATTCTAGGTGTAATTTCTTTGCAACATCAAGTGCTTCAACTGCAATCTCTTTATTTAATTTTTGTAACATCGTATAACCCCTACTCCTAATATAATTTATATTTAGTTTTCCTCATATTTTTCATCTGTAATCTCTAAAAGGTTTTCGTCAAAAATTCCAATAGAAATAGTGTTTGGTCTACTAAAACTTTCAGCTCCTCTGTACTCTCGTGTTGAAGATCATTTCTTAAACCATTAACAGTTCTGTAAATTTGTCTAGGCGACGTTCTAGATTCCTTGAATTTTTTCATATTTAATTTAGTATTTTTTGAAAAATATTTAATACTTCACCCTATATTATATGTCGTACGTAGGAGGTACGGAAATGGGTAAGGTCAAATATTTCAAATCGCTTCCAGATCAGCTTTACATTTACAAAAGATTCGACTCTGTTGGAAAGATGGAAGGTTGTGAGTGTGACGAATGTGGTGCTTGGTTACAGAACATTGTAACGGTAGTTGGTTCTGTTGACCACTTGGAATATCATCTCGGCCTTACGTGTTGTGAAAAATCATCAAAGGGTATGAAGAATATCAACTTAGATGATAAAACAACTCAGTATGTTAAGTACTGGAAGAAAAGATTAAATCAGCTTAAAAACTTCCGTAAGGATTTCGATAAGAAAATGGCTTACGGAAAAGTAATTGCAATTCTTGGTAGCTTCTATTATAACGTTCAGAGGAAAACTACTTCAATCGATTTCACTTTCCTCTATGAAGGTGGAGATTGGTGGCGCATGAATAACGACGTTTCAATCACTGGTTATTACAATAAAGTAAAAGAAACTTTTGCAGATGTTTGGGATAAAATTGATTGGAAAGGTTATGAAGATTGTGCAGCTGCTACGACCTCAAAGGAAGTTTGGGATATCCTTCATGACAATTCTCACAATACTCGTTTAAGAGATTTTAATAAAAGAACAGAGGAAGACTATCCTGAATGGGATCGTTATTGTACCGTTAGAAATGTAATTCGACAGTCGCTCGACTACAGCACAGGTTGGGGAGAGGGTAAGACAGTTAAATTACCACGTTGGTTTAATAAAGACGAGTACGAAGACATCTTCGACAAGGTTTTGAATACTTACGGCGGTTACAAGGATATTGAAAAGACAAACTTTGTAAACAACTATCATCCGGAAGATTAAGACACAATTCCATAAGGAGGTATGAAAATGGAACGAGTTGTTAAACTTATCATGAAGCGTGACGGCCTTAGTTACGAAGATGCAAAGACTGAGGTTTCGAATACCGTTGATGAAATGTATGAAGCCTTGGAGGGCGGAGATTCAGATCAGGTTGAAGAAATCTTGATGGACAATCTCGGACTTGAACCAGACTACATTCCACAACTCCTCGGTATCTTCTAACTATAATTTTAGTTATTTACAATTGAGGGGTTATTTTATGTCTGAAAAAGTTTTACTTAACATGTCGAACGATTTTAATAAGGATTTAAAACGTGAGATAAATCTCGGTTTTAACATCAATGCAACTTTAGTTGAAATCCTTACAAAAAGAGGTGTTGAGTATTCAGACGTAGACTCTGTTATTGATCAGTTGCTTAAAGGCGAAACTGTTCATACACCAACAGGTTACACCTTTAAGGTGATTTATAAATAGGAGGACTACATGCAGGTTTCTTCAATTAAGTGTCCAGCTTGTGGAGATGTAATATACAGTCGTACTCGACATGATATGCACTATTGTTCCTGTGGAGCAGTAGCTATCGACGGTGGTCGAGATTACGTTAAGATCTCAGCGAAACCTGAAATCGAAATTCGAAGTATTCGTGTTGAGCAGATTGAGGTCGACGCTACAGAAAAGGATCTTTACGACGACTGGAATAATCGAACAAATAAGTTTGGTACTATTAAGGCTAAAGCCTAAAATAAAGGAACAGGTCTTTAGGACCTGTTTTTTTTTGAATCCTTGTTTGCACTTATACCTATATTATTGATAGTGAGGTACGAAAATGTCAAAACTTCCAAAAGCACCAGAGCACGATATTTGTTGGGCACAAATCACTACAAATTGTGAAGCTAACATGAAAGCCTGGATTGGTGAAGTAATTAATCTTGTAAAAGATGAAAAGGTGACAGTTGCTGAAGCAATCGATGATCTTTACGATGAGCTTACATCTCTTGGTTATTCCGAAGGTTACGATTCAAGATGTGCTGATGAAGCAGGAGAAGGTTGGTAATGAAACCAGAAACAGTTGTCCGTAAAGTAAAAGAGGATATTACAATCGACCCTTTAATGAAAAGGATTTGGCTCGATCATTTTGAAAATGCGCCTTGTATTCCTGGTACTAGACTAATACGGGAGGTGGAACCTCTTTCAAAAGAAACCCTTGAAGAAGTTAAGCAAGCTTTATGTAAAAAGACGGACGCGGAATTAAGACGTACTATCGGTTCTCTTGATAGCTTATCAGGTCTAACCATTATAGGAACTAAGGATCCTGAAACCTTTGCCTACAGCGACAAACTCATGGTAGAGATTTTAGGTTGTAAAGAGGTTCAGGACTTCATTATCAATTTTATTAGGAGTAAGTAACATGAATTGGGATCCGGTAAAAATTAAACAGGGTAAAAAGGATAGAGCAAAAACCGAATTGAAGGGTGCAATTAAGTCTGCTATGGAGTCGGGTTTGCTTTATGAAGATCTGATGACTATTGTTGCTGATGCAATAAATGAAACTGCAGAAGAAATGAGGGTGGTCGCAGAAGAGGCTTAATATGGCGAAATCGGAAAAAGGAAGGGAGATTTACAAACTTTATCGAAAACTCGATGGCCTTAGGTCTAATGCAAGACACCTTAAATGCAATTTAATTGACTGTAAAGAGACAGCAAAAGGTTTCAAATTCAGTCCTTATTCCTTTTACGATTACAGTCCTAGAGCAGAGTATTGGGAAGAGGAATCTGATTTAACCTCTGTTCAAAAAAGCTACGCATACGCTTTCTTCTTTAGAGAGGCGTTAAAAGTAACTGAAAAAGAAATCCGAACAGTTAAAAATAAAATAAAAGAATTGCAGAGGAGTTACTCTATAAAGGAGGACAAAGGTGAGAGAAACCGTATTTAAGTTTCCAATAAAAGATATTGTTGCAAGTAGTATGAACTGGGATGGTCCAGGTTCTCGCTGTTATACAGGGCTACTACCGAGTCATAAGAGCTTCGGTTTGAGTCTACAGGATCTATATCAGCGTTACAAAGTTGGCGAAAGTGTAATGTACTTTTCTTTAGGTGATCTTACAAAAACTGATTTTGAAGCTAGAATGATAGCAATGTTAGGAGATTACATTTCGCCAAATTACGAACCGTTTGCATACAAATATGGTTTAGGAAAAGGAATAATTGGTAACTTTGCTGCGCATTATGTAGTTGGGGATATTCATATAAACAACTTTAAGAAAGCTTTTCCTGAAAATAGAAAGATTTATAGCTTTGCACTAGGAAGGTATATCTAATGACTGAAGAAGACAAATCAGGTTGGGAAGCGTTTTTGAATACGTCTCCAAGAGGTCCACATCCTCACTATTCAATGCAAGTAATGAGAACACAAAGTTTTAGATTTAGAGGTGATAAACCAAATATAGTTGCAGCACCACAAAAAGGAGAAGAAATTGAAAAACGAAGAAAAGGTTCTTCCTGATATTTTGATTATTTCAGGAACACACGGAAATGAAACTAACGCAGTACAGGATGTTTTTGACCTAAGTCAGACTTACGAATACGAAAGACCAGTAAGCTTTTTACAAGCATGGAATGTACCTGCTTTGAACGAACACGAAAGGTGTTTTCAGAAGGAAGATGATGAAATTCCAGATGACTTGAACAGAGCTTTTATTAATGAGAAAAAGAGAAAGTATGATAAAGATCTTTTAATTACAAAAGTAAAAGATGCAACACAGTACAAAGATGTAGTTATTGATGTTCACAACTCTGAACTATTGAAAAACTGTATTGTTATCAACAACGATGTGCATGCTAGAGCTTATGTAGATTTTTGTAAAGCTCACGAGATTCCTTATATAGTTATCGAATCAAGTACAGATACAATCAAAAAGTTTGCGCTTGAAAACAATCAGATCGGCTTTACAGTAGAAATCGGAGACATGAACTTTTCGGATAGTAACGATAGCGGTGTAGATTTCTTGCGTAAGTTAGCAGCTGCTCTAAACGAAGAATGGACTGACAACAAACTTAACAAACTGAAAATGGAAGATCGTTTGTATACGTCTTATGAAGTTTCACAAAACTTGATTGTTCACTCAGAGGGTTTGTTAAGAGTTATTGGTCCAAACGGTCTAGGCGATAAAGAACCTTACGGTCAGAAACCAAAGAGGAGTAACATACTTAGAGAGTATAAAAAAGGCGAAGAGATTTTTGTTATTGCGAATCCGAATGATTCCTACAAAGTTATTCAGGAGGTAATCGTAGCTCCTTGTGATTGTGTATTAATTGATCTAGTAGATACATATTGGGTATCTCCTGGTGAAATTATAGGTAGCGTACAACCTATATTATAAATATGTTTTATTTAGACGGTAGATATATTGACATAACTTTTACATGCAATAGAAAACTCAGCAAGTTATCCGGATTTCAGGAAGAAGAGTTTGACGGAAATAAGGCAATTGTACAAGTTGTAGTTCAGTGTAAAAAGAAAGTTCACATTAACTGTTGGTTAAACGATAGACTACTCTTCGCACAGTGCGTTGATTACATTCCTGATCAAAGATACTCTATTACATGTAAGTATCAAGAAATGGATAAAGACAATCCTATTCGAAAGGTCACGCCAACACACGACATGGAAAAAGATCCGCGTCCCTATGATATCGCTTACAGCTGTGTAAAAGAGTTACATCCAAAAGTCGCAAAGAAGTGGTACAGAGAACTTAGAAAGAATAGCTTAGTTTCAAAACCATACTGGGACTCTTACATGCATTACTATGATCATAAATGTTTGTGTTGCGAGTATTCTTGGGTAGGTAATCCAGATATCGGCTATGTAAGAGAGGTTGAGTATTATAATAAAATACACAAACCAATTGTAAAATACTTAAAAGCAAACGGTGTTAAGGTGTATCGAAATAGATATTACCACCCTTGTAGAAAGGAAGAGTATGATACCTTAGACTTCTATAATCAGAGAGAGTGGGAAGAGTATCGTAGTAAATATGTACCGACTCGAAAGTATACAACTTACCTAAACAAACTTGAGTATTATACTAAGATCGAGAGGTTCGGACTTTCTAATTTTGAGGATTTAGGATTTGATATTTCAACAGGTAGAAAAGCTACTTTTGAGGAGTTTGCAGATAAGTGGGGTTTTGATTATCGTGTTTGTAAAGAAGGTACCAATTTTGAAATTGGAGATATCTTGCACGAATGCCAGAGCGAGGAAGAGGAAGCTTGCACAGAGAAGGTTGTAAACTTCAACTGGCCAAGGTATAAGACTCGTTTTCCATCCTTTAGTGAGCTTTGGGATATAGATCTAACTCAAGAGGAAATTGATAAAAACGGAAATAGTCGAGGTGGTGCCTATCGCTTAAAAGGTACAAACAGAGTATTTTCAAAAGATAACAAACTTTTTGAAGGATCATCTGTTGAAAAGGTTGTTGCAGATATGGTACATTCAACTAAACCAAAATCAGATGATGTAGTTGAATGTCCAGTTTGTAGAGACTTAAATAAGATTTTGTGTCATTCGGGTTTTCATGGAACAAATATTTTTCAAAGCTTTAGAGAAGATTTTTCTAACAGACTTTTCTTTAGTTTGAGAAGATTAGGTGTAATTATTGCAGATTGGAAATATAACAGGGAGCATAAAAATGACAAAGCTTGAAGAACTTGAAAAGGAAAAGAAGACTAAAGAGGAAGAGTTGAAAGCTCTTGAAAAAGAAATTCGAGAGATTCAGCTTTCGGACTTGAAAGCTCGTTTTAGTCTAGAAGAGGATAACTATTACAAAATTGAAGATAATGATGGTTGCGGTACTACGTATTTCTACTATACACCTACAAACGCGTACATTAAAAACAATCAGTTGGTTATCCTTAGTAGCATTCACGAATTTGTTTCAAAAGCTTATCAAGAGGTTACAATTCGAGGTATAAGCTATTACGATCTAGCTCCTCAACAAAGAGTAGTTGTAAACGAAGGAAGTAAAGCAGGCAGCATTTGCGAACCACTTATTGCTGAACTCTTCTCTAAAAAACTCTACGGAGAAAATTCTTTAAAGATTGAAAAGGCTTCGACACTCGAGATAGCATCCCTTAAAGATAATATTGTCAGCCAGGCAAAAATCTTTTAATTGAGGTAGGTATAAAATGAGTACATTCGTTTTAGAAAATGGAGAAAATGGTTGGTGGGAGCTTGTAGATAATACTTGTTACAACCGTGTAGGTGGTCGACACGAATACTATCCTCAAGATAAGGATGTTTTTGCCGAAGCAAATGATTGGGATGAACTAGACTACTCCTACCTCATTAAACCCGACTCTGAATATGGTTGGGTTTCACCCGATGGTCATTTTTATGGTTGTAGATATGCAGATCATTCCCTTATGGCGAAAATGTACTTTAAGAAATCGGAGAGACAACTTGAAAACGAAGGCTGGGTAAAAATCTTTAGAGACAGCTATGATAGAAAACCAACCTGGATGAGTGATAAGCTTATGATTACTGAAGCTCAGAGAATTACTTTAGAGGGTAAAGGTCTTCAAGTTGATCCGGATGTTTGTGAATTGACTGTACCTGTACAAGGAGGTGCAAATGGCTAAAAAGGTTAGAAAATACACAACAAAAGAAGATTACGTTAAAGCTCAAAAAAGTTGGGTTGACGGACAGGTTGTTTTGGTATCTGAGTTAATTGAAATGTTAAAAAAGATGCCACAGGATGCTCGAGTGATTATTCCAAACAAAAATCAAATTGATATGTATGGAATGTATACCGAAGGTGATGTCGAACCAATCTATAACGAGACTGATGAAGTTGTAGAATTGTAAGGCAGGTATCTCTTACTTGGTGGAGTTTTTATTTTAATATGACGAAAGCAACAAAATATAAAATTGGAAGAATCATCAGTAACATTTTTGCATTCTTTCTCTACACGTGTATACCTGCTTTGATAGTCACTTTGTGGGCTTCAAAGAGTGAAAAACTATCTGAATCTGCCTTAAACATTATTATGGCGATTGTCTCAGTTTATTTTACTTTGTTTACCATAATCATGATTGTTCAGTTATTTAGGGTTACAGACGCAGTTAATAGAGTTTTTCTAGAGGATGAAATAGAAGAGGAGGAAAAGAAAAATGGTTGAACCAATGAAACAATACCATTTTGAAAGGGATAAATTCTGTGACGTATTTACAAAAGTTTTTGGAGATGACGATACTATTGATTTTATCAATGGTGCGTTCGGAAATAAGAAAGGACCGAACTCAGGATTCAATTATGAAACATTAAACTTTAAATGCTTCTGGAGGGATGAAGACTATCACATCTTGGATTTGGAAACCGGAGTATTGATTGTTTGGTATAAAGGTTTACACCTTGGAAGAATCAATAGATGCTCTCGTCCCGATTTTACTTTAGAGGATTTTGAAAAAATGTTGACTAAGCTGCACACAGAGTTGATCGAAACTTATGGTGAGTAGTAGAAGGCTGATTAAAAATGAATTATCTACAATTTAACGATAGAGGAAAATTCGAACTGGAAGAACAAGCTTTAGCCGAATATTTTGGTGAAGGAGAATATAAAGGGTTTTACAAAAAACATTTTCTCAGAGATAGATTTCAGATTACTAAAGATGATTTTATTAGCGGAGACATTGATGTAATGTTTCACGCAATGAAACGCTTTGGGATTGAATATTCTTATAATGATTATCCAGAATGCTTAAAGCCTTATCTTCACCGTAAAGTCTGGGAAGACAAATTAGGAAATGTAAAAATAAAATTGTTTGCAGAAGGCTGTTACTTAAAAAGTCCTATATTTATAAAGCCAAAAGATAGACTAAAACGTTTTACAGGGTTTGTTTTAGAATGTGTTGATGATTTAAGTAATTGCAGAGGTGCAGGAAACCAGACAAAGATTTGGTGTTCTGAACCCGTTGTATTCGTTTCAGAATTTAGATGCTACTTAAGAAAGAAATGGCCTGGTTTTAAGATAAGTGAGGGAAGAGTTTTAACTTTTGGATCTTTCAAAAAAGACTATAATCAAGATAATTATCTTAAGGTAGCTGAATTCATTACAAGACTTCCTTTTGAGGTAACAAGTAAGTTACCTTCAGCGTGCGCTCTAGATTTCGGGATACTCTCTACAGGTGAAGTAGCTTTAATTGAAATGAATGATGCTTTTAGCTTAGGACTCTATACAGCTTGTAATGGAACCGATGAATCTTATAAAGCAAACTATTGCGAGTGTTTGATTCAGAGGTGGGAGGAGTTGAAAAATGGAAAGATTGATTAACGAAGAGGATAAGGAGTCTTTATAATGAAGAGTAATTGGTCAGTTTACAATAATAGGCTTGTCTATTCAGGAGCGGATTTTCTTGGTTATGTCGAACCTTTTGTACCAAAAGGTTTGATGTGCGGAGAGGAGTATAATTACAATTACGTAAAATACCGTACCTGGATTTATGAAGGAGATGGTTCTGAAACTCGGAGAGACTCTCCTGTACAAGAGTTTTTAAGCCTTGAAAGAGCAATAGACTCTATTGAAATGTTCTTTGAATTAAGTATTGAAGAACAAAGAGTTCGGTTTGAAACACTAGTGAAACAGAAAAAGAATTAGAAAAATTCTGCAAGCTCTACCCTATATTATAATTAACATAATGGAGGAGTAGATGAAAAAATCTTTTGACAAAGTAACCTGGTCTTTTTATGAGATCTACAAGGCTGTTAAGAAAGGAACAATTTATCTTGATCCTCCATATCAAGGTTGTAATGAGCTTGGATTATCTACAGTGAGGAACTGTATGAAGTTTTGGGAGATTAGAATGTATCCTGACCTCTTCTTTGTACAGAACTCTAATCCTAAATGGCTTATGGCTCATCCTGAGTATGAGGAAAAGAGAATTTGTCCGTATCAACCGCTTGATGTTGTAACAGATGCTTTCGTTAGGTATGTTTGCGTTTGTGAAGAAAAGATTTTGAAAGCGGAGGAAAATTATTCAGTAGATATGACTCCGCTTGAAATAAATAAAGTCGAGGATGGACAGATTCAAGGTTATTACATTCCAAGATATGATTTTGAACTTGATGAAGAGTTCTACAGATTAGCTGTAAATCATCATAGAACCTGTCTTGATGATTTCGATGTATGTTAAAAGGGAGGACAAGTATGTCAGAAAAGGTAAAGGCAATTAAAGAGGCAATCAAGAATGGTACTTACAAACTTGATATTGAAACTACTGCAGAGAAAATTATTCTCTTGAATGAATTGGATTTGTTTTAGAAGATTTACATTATTAAGGAGTATAAATGGATTTAGCAACCATTACCAGTGTCTTTCAGGGACACTGTCATGAGGGTTACTCACCGTGTGAAGTAGAGGTCTGTGATAAGAATGAAAGACACCTCTGCATAATTGATAAGGTTGAGGTAATGACATCGACAGCAAATAACAAGAGAGTTAGAGTCATTGTTCATCCAAAAGATAAGCTAAATGTTTAGGAGCGTAAAGTAAATGTTACATTATTTTGTTTGTGATAATCCTGTTGGAGATGTTGATGACAGAACGTATGTCGAAGTTTCAGAGGAGAAATTAACCGAACTTGCGAATGAGAATATACCTGAAAAAGGCAATACTTTAGCTCTCGTCAAAATCAATAAAGAATTTGATCCTAAACATCCAATTATGTATTTTGAAATACATAAAGCAATAAAGGAGTAAAAATATGTTTGAATTAACAGGAAAGTATGGTACAGCAAAAGTTTATGCTACTACCGTTGAAGATGAATGCGTTTCTCAAATATATGGATTTATGAATTCTCCTGTAGTGGAAAATTGTAACATTGCAATTATGCCCGATACACATGCTGGAAAAGGTTCCTGTATTGGATTTACTCAGAAAATAAATAAAGAAAATCCTCGTGTAAATCCAAATATGGTCGGTGTCGATATCGGATGTGGCATGTTGGTTTTGAAGGTTTCTGCAGACGCAGGAAAACAATTTTTTAACAAACCAGGTCTTGAAAAGTTTGACAAGGTCATGCATACAAAAGTTCCGTCAGGAATGAATCATCGTAAGACACTTCACAAGTTTGCAAAAGACTTTTCCGAAATCAGAGAGTTGATTGCTGATGCAGATTACGATAAAGAATTGTATGCAATGGGATCCTTAGGTGGTGGTAATCATTTCGTAGAAATCGACAAAGATGAAAACGGAGATTACTACATTGTAATTCACTCCGGTTCGCGTCACCTCGGTATTGCGGTTGCAAAGTACTGGGAAAACAAAGCTGTTGAATATCATAAGAACAATTCCAAACTTAAGAATGATTTGATTAACAAACTTAAGAAGGAGGGACGTGAAAAGGATATTCAGGCTGAGCTTGCGAAAATACCAACTGTTGTTGTTTCAAAGGAACTTTCGTATTTGGAAGGAGCAGACGTTGAAGGCTATCTTCACGATATGAAGATTTGTCAAGAGTTTGCTCGTTTGAATCGTGAAGCAATGCTCGACGTTCTTGTTGAGGAAATGGGAATTAAAAAGCGTCACATTCTGGATAAGTTCTGTACAATTCACAATTACATTGATATCGAAAACGGTATCTTACGTAAGGGTGCAATCTCTTTACAGAAAGACGAGTTGGCAATAATTCCAATCAACATGCAGTTTGGCTCTTTGATTGTAAAAGGTAAAGGTAATCCTGATTGGAACTTCTCTGGTCCTCACGGAGCAGGAAGACTGATGTCTCGATCTAAAGCAAAGGAAACCTTGAAGATGGAAGACTTTAAGGAATCGATGAAAGATATCTTTACTACATCTGTTTGTACCTCTACAATTGATGAGGCACCAATGGCTTACAAACCAGCGGATGAAATCCTTGAGAATATCAAGGAGAATGCCGACGTAGTTTCTATCATCAAACCTATTTACAACTTCAAAGCAGCTGAATAAAAAGGAGGACTTGTCATGACTCAAAAAGATATTGACTGGATCTTCGAATGGACTCAGATCATCTTAGAGCAAACTAAGTGGTGTCAAAAAGTTGGTAAAGAAAAAGTAATGGAGATGACTCGACAATCTCTTGAAAAACATCTAGATGAGTTGATAGTTCCTTGTGGATCGAGCTGGGGAGTTTTACAAGGTAGCTCTAATTCCGAATTCAATGAATATTGGAAACAACAGGATGAAGAATTAAAGAAACAATACTTTGAAGACATTAAACCATTTGATAAGTATTGGATTAATTCCGAAAGATAAATGAATAACCTCCCTTTTGGGAGGTTTTTATTTTGTTTGACTCATATCGATAATAAATTGAGGTAACAAGTCTTGTCGAGCTATATCTCGATATTCTGGTTTTATTAGGTAGTAAATAAGACTTTCGAAAACAAGTACAGGATTACTACCTCTGCCTACTAATTTGAAGTTTTCAAAACCCATTTTTACATATGTATTATAAATATCGTCATATGTTAAGTCTGTGTCCTTATTGCTATTTAATACTTTGTATAGATTAGCAGAGGTCTCTAGATTTCGTAAACAACCAGGTAACCTAGTGTGATTTATATTTGCTTCAGATATTCGTCGATAGTGTTCACCTCTCAAAGGACAATCCTTAGGACAGATTTCATCTACTAGTATTTCTATCTTTTTCTTATCCTTTATTTTATCTAAAAGCTCTAAGTCTTTATTGATTGTGTAGTCTATAACTACCATATCGTATTTTTCTGTAGCTGCATTTATTTCATCTACATTTTTTAAGCAAGCGGTCGTAGATTTACAATACTTAAAATTTGGGTATACATCCCGTAAAAAGGTTTCTAGCATATCGGAATTAACTAATACTTCATTCTTTCCGTTATTTGCGAGGATCATCTGACGATTACAGTTTTCGTCTAGGAGGTGTTCTTTCTTGATTAAGCTATTTGTGAAGGTATATCTTACAGCAATACCTAGGTCATTTATTAACGAAATCGCAGTCTGCATTCGATCTGCAGGTAGAGGTTCGTTAGAGTTGATACGACCGCCATTCCAAATTGAATTCGCAAAACAACCATAAAAAGCTTTTATACAAGAATCCTCGTGTACGTACTCAGGCTGCATCCTCATATATTCTGCTACATTTAGAAATGTCTTAAAGAGTTTGAAATTCAATCCAGGTATGTAAAAATTCACCATAAAAATATTATAGAATTTTTGTAAAAAAGTTGATAGCTTTACCTATATTATATAACAGAGGTACAAATAAATGAAAGAAGGTGAAATTCAGATAATTAGCAATACATGTTCAGGGAATGTTTCAAATTATTCAAACTACAAAACAATGCGTAACGGCGACGTTGTTCAGGTAGAGAGATGGGATTCAAAAACTTGGGACGGAACATTTTATTCACATATCGTAGTTCACGGATCAGGTCGACACGGTCAGTTCGGTGGAATTTGGAGCAAGACAATTAACACATATCGTTGTTCTTCAATTGAGGAAGCTAACACAAAAGGTTCAAGAAAGCTTGAAAAATTCTTAAGATCATTGTAAGAGGTGAGGTATAAAATGGAAAAGATTACTATTCGACAGTTTTTGAACTTTACAAACGTTTACGTTCCGATTTACATTGAAGATGAATTTCAAAAGTACGAACCTATTTCTAAAGAGCCATTCATTGAATTGGCTATGACAGATGAACAGTGGGATTGTCCAATTGACTACATTCGCAATGTAGATGGCGGACACAGAAACGATGAAAAGAAAAAGAGTACAGCTATTGTCCTTGGTATCGGGCTTGAAAACTTCGAAAAGTATTTCGGTAAGAGGTAAAAACATGAAATACGTTCATTGTAAATATTGTTGGAAAGGTTTTGGTAAAGCTGGTGATAAATGTCCGTTTTGTCGCCGAGCTTTAAAATAGGAGATTAAAATGGGACGACCTAAATCACTTCCTGCAAAAGGATGTCCAGTAAAAACATTTACGGTTAAATATTCTACAAAGGATATTTCGGAACCACAGTTTGATACAAATGTTACCGCTATTTGGCGAGATCCTGAAACAAATGAATTTGTAATTGAAACCATCTTCGAGTCTATTCGACTTCCGGGAGATATGGATACAGAAATTGTAGTTGGAGGAGACTAATATGGTACTTTCAGAAAAGGAAATCTTCGAACAGGTTTTGAATGAAACCGGTTTTATCGTAAAAGAGAATAACAACGGTTTGTACACTCTTCAGCACAAAACTTCTGGTATGGAAGATATGGTTCAGACCAATGGTTACAATTTACTCGAGTCTCTCCGCAGACTGACAGCTTCAAAAATTGCTAAGGATGTTTTGAGGTAATATGAGTAAAGAAATCCTACTATTAGTTTTACAATGGATGGCAACAGTTTTCGGATTGCTGCAAGGTCTTTTAATTCTCTTAAAAAGAAAAGAAAACTGGACCTTCCTTTTAGCTCAAAGTGTAACTTATATGGTTTGGGCTTTAGGTTCTAATCTTTACGCAGATGTATTGGAACAAAGCGTTTACATTGTTCTTTCTATTTTAGGATTTTCTATTTGGTATCAAAAGTTTAGAGGAAAATTCTTTGATACAAAAATACATCAAATAAGTTTTGCA